>Ga0209641_10000092_pt1 | contig 65521 bp, 72 predicted proteins | sample RifCSP16_1_FD_184022 | JGI IMG/M metagenome (GOLD analysis project Ga0209641, IMG submission 184022) | Soil microbial communities from Rifle, Colorado - Rifle CSP2_sed 16_1 (SPAdes) (version 2) | ecosystem: Environmental > Terrestrial > Deep subsurface > Rock core/Sediment | place: Rifle... | reverse complement strand
CCACCGCCGGTCCGCCCCAAGGAGGCCCGGCTTGCGGAGAACCAGATCAAGGAGCGCACGCTCAAGGAGGCGCGCGAAGCCTTCGAGAAAGCGTACATCCTGGCCGAGCTCCGCGCCCAGGACTGGAACATGACGCGCACCTCCGAGCGGCTCGGGATCGAGCGCAGCCACCTCTACCGCAAGCTGAAGGCCTACGGCATCACCCCTCCCAAGTGAAATGCCCCTCACCTGAATCCTCTCCCCAGAGGGGAGAGGAAGGGTGGGGGATCCTCTTCTCCTCTCCCCACTGGGGAGAGGCAGGGTGAGGGGAGCTTGACGAAGCAGCCCGCCTAGTGTATTGTTACGTCGATAACTCCTTTAAGTGGACCCGGCGAGGTCCACAAGGAGAGCACATGGACAGCCCGAAGGCATCCCGCGCGTCCCGCCCCACCCCCGAGAGGGGGTCTTTTTTTTGCCCATGAAGCCCCGGGAAAAGGCCCAGGTGCTCGACGAAACGGCCCTGGAGCGGGCGCTGATCCGCATCGCCCACGAGATCGTCGAGAAGAACGGTGGGACCACCGACCTGGCCTTCGTCGGGCTGCGCACGCGCGGCGTCACCCTGGCCCAGCGCCTGGCCGAGCGGGTCACGGGCATCGAAGGGGTCAAGCCGCCGGTGGGAGCGCTGGACATCACCCTCTACCGCGACGACCTGGGGCTCAAGGCGGCCCAGCCGGTGGTCCGGGGGACCGAGATCCCCTTCGACGTGACCGGCAAGATCGTGATCCTCGTGGACGACGTGCTCTTCACCGGCCGCACGATCCGCGCGGCGCTGGACGCCATCATGGACCTCGGCCGGCCCCGGGCCATCCAGCTCGCGATCCTGGTGGACCGGGGGCACCGGGAGCTCCCCATTCGCCCCGACTACGTCGGCAAGAACCTCCCCACTTCGCGCCGGGAGGTCGTCGCCGTCCGGCTCAGGGAGCACGACGGGGAGGACCGGGTGGTCATCGAAGAACCGGAGGAATAGGGCCATGGGCTGGATGCGCAAAGATCTGCTGACCATGCAGGAGCTGGAGCCGGCGGAGATCGGCCTGATCCTCGACACCGCGGCCTCCATGAAGGAGATCGCGGGCCGCGAGATCAAGAAGGTCCCCACCCTCCGGGGGCGGACGGTCGTGAACCTGTTTTACGAGGCCTCCACCCGGACGCGGACGTCCTTCGAGATCGCGGGCAAGTGGCTCTCGGCCGACGTGGTGAACTGGAGCGCCGCGGGGTCGAGCGCCGCGAAGGGCGAGACGCTCCTCGACACGGCGAAGAACATCGAGGCCATGAGCCCGGACGTCGTGGTGGTCCGCCACGGGGCCTCGGGCGCGGCCCAGCTCCTGGCGCGGGCCCTCGAGTGCGCCGTGGTCAACGCCGGCGACGGCGCCCACGAGCATCCCACCCAGGCCCTGCTGGACCTGCTGACGATCCGGGATAAGAAGGGCCACCTCGAAGGGCTCTCGGTGGCCATCGTGGGGGACATCGCCCACAGCCGGGTCGCGCGCTCCAACATCCACGGGATGAAGAAGCTCGGCATGACGGTCACGGTCGCCGGGCCGCCCACGCTGATCCCGCCCTTCGTCCAGGAGCTGGGGGTCAAGGTGTGCCACCGGCTCGAGGAAGCCATCGCCGACGTGGACGTCGTCATGATGCTCCGGCTCCAGCAGGAGCGCATGACGAGCGGGCTGATCCCCTCGCTCCGCGAGTACGCGCGCTACTGGGGGCTCACCCGCGCGAGCCTCTCCGCGGCCCGCCAGGACGTGCTGATCATGCACCCCGGGCCGGTGAACCGGGGCATCGAGCTGGCGCCCGAGGTGGCCGACGGGCCCTATTCCGTCATCCTGGATCAGGTGGCGAACGGCGTGGCGGTCAGGATGGCCGTGCTCTACCTGCTCGCCGGCGCCAGGGCCCAGGCATGAGCCTCCTGATCAAGGGCGGCCGGGTCCTCGATCCCGCCAACGGCGTTGACGCCGTAGAGGATCTGCTCATCCAGGACGGCAAGATCGCCTGCCTCGGAAAGGGGCTCGAGGCGCCGGACGGCACGCCAGTAATCGCCGCAGCGGGCAAGGTCGTCTGCCCCGGCTTCATTGACATCCACGTCCACCTGCGCGAGCCCGGCTACGAGTACAAGGAGACGGTGGCGACGGGGACGAAGGCCGCCGCCGCGGGAGGCTTCACGGCGGTCGCCTGCATGGCCAACACGAACCCCGTCAACGACAACCGCTCGGTCACCGACTACATCCTCGCCAAGGCCCGGAGCGAGGGGTTCGTGCGGGTGTACCCGATCGGGGCGGTCACGCGCGGCCTGGAGGGCAAGGAGCTGGCCGAGCTGGCCGAACTGGCGGAGGCCGGGTGCGTGGCCTATTCCGACGATGGCCACCCGATCATGAACTCGGCGCTCCTCCGCCGGGCGATGGAATATACGCTCCCCTTCGGCCTGCCCATCATCTCCCACGCGGAGGACGCCCACCTGGTCCAGGGCGGCGTGATGAACGAGGGCGTGGTCTCCACGGAGCTGGGCCTCGGCGGCCGGCCCGCTACAGCCGAAGAGGTCATGGTGGCCCGCGACTGCTGCCTGGCCGAGCTGACGGGGGCCCACGTGCACATCGCCCACCTCTCCACCGCCGGCGCCGTGCGGCTCGTCAAGGAGGCGAAAGCGCGGGGGATCCGGGTGACCGCGGAGGTGACGCCGCACCACCTGCTCCTAACCGAGGAGGCCGTGCGCGGCTACGACCCGAACACCAAGATGAACCCGCCGCTCAGGACCAAGCGGGACCAGGAGGCGCTCCTCGAGGCCCTGGCCGACGGGACGATCGACTGCATCGCCACCGACCACGCGCCGCACGCCCTCTCGGAAAAGGAGGGGGACTTCGACGGAGCGGCGGCCGGCATCGTGGGCCTCGAGACCGCGGCTTCGGTTCTCCTGGACCGGCTGGTTCGCCCGGGACTGCTCTCGCTCAAGATCCTCGTGGAGCGCCTGACGGCGGGTCCCGCGCGCGCGCTCAACCTGCCGGGCGGGAGCCTCGCCCCCGGCGTTGACGCCGATGTCACGATCCTCGATCCCGCGCGCGAGCTGACGATCGATCCCGCCGGCTTTCACTCGAAGAGCCGGAACACTCCCTTCGGGGGCTGGCGCGTGACGGGGATGCCGTGGATGACGCTGATCGGGGGCCGGGTCGCCATGTGGGAACGGGTGATCAAAGGGGGAATTCACTCGTGATAAGGGCGGCGCTGCTGGCGCTGGCCGACGGCCGGGTCTTCCGAGGCGAGTCCCTGGGCGCCGAGGGCGAAGCCACCGGCGAGATCGTCTTCAATACCGCGATGACCGGCTACCAGGAGATCATGACCGATCCCTCCTACAAGGGCCAGATCGTCGTGATGACCTACCCGCTCATCGGCAACTACGGGATCAACGACGAGGACGTGGAGTCCCGCCGCCCCTGGGTGGAGGGCTTCGTGGTCAAGGAGGCCTCGCCCACGCCCTCCTCCTGGCGGGGACGGCGGACGCTCGACGAGTACATGCGGGAGCAGCGGATCGTCGGGATCCAGGGGATCGACACGCGGGCGCTGACGCGCCACCTGAGGGACCACGGCGCCCAGGAGGGCGTGATCTCGACGGAGGAGCTGGATCCGGCGCGGCTCGCGGCCAAGGCCAAGGCCGCTCCCGGCCTCGTCGGGAGGGACCTGGTCCGGGAGGTGACCATCTCCGCCCCTCACGGGTGGGATGAGGCGACCTGGGACCGGGTCCGGGGGTATCGGGAGCCGGCCGCGGCGCGCTTCAAGGTCGTAGCCTTCGATTCGGGGATCAAGCGGAATATCCTTCGCCAACTCGTTTCACTGGGCTGCGCCCTGACCGTGGTCCCCGCCTCGACCGCCGCCGCCGCGGTGCTGGAGCAGAAGCCCGACGGGGTCTTCCTCTCCAACGGGCCGGGCGATCCCGAAGGGGTGCCCTACCTGGTCGAGGCCGTGCGGGCGCTCCTCGGCAAGGTGCCGATTTTCGGGATCTGCCTGGGGCACCAGATCCTCGGCCTCGCCGCGGGCGGCAGCACCTACAAGCTCAAGTTCGGCCACCACGGCGCCAACCATCCGGTCAAGGACCTGGCCACCGGAAAGGTGGAGATCACGGCCCAGAACCACGGCTTCGCCGTGGACCCCATGTCGGTGAAGGCCCACGGCCTGGACCTCTCCCACGTGAACCTGAACGACGGGACCTGCGAGGGGCTGCGCCACCGGGAGCTGCCGGTGTTCTCGGTCCAGTACCACCCCGAGGCCTCTCCCGGGCCCCACGACGCCAACTATCTCTTCAACCGTTTCGTGGACCTCATGCGGCGCACGAAGGGAGGTTGATCCTCCTATGCCGAAGTATCTGATCTCCTACCGAAAGACCGAGGAAATGGGGCAGAAGCCCGAGTGGACCTCCTTCACGACGGACAGCGAAGCGTCCCTGGAAGCCCAGGCCATTCGCGAGCGCGTCGAGAAGCGGATGAGCGTCCTCGGCGAAAAGCTCTGGGGCAACGGCGAGGTCGTCTGGGTCGGCGCCGGGCGGCTCGACGACATCCTGTACAAGCGCGAGGAGGCGGCGCCTGAAACCTCCGTCGTTTATGGGCTCGTGGAAGGGTAGCGTGCTTGTCCGATCGACTGGACTCGCGGGCCATCTCCCTCGTCGTGCTGCTCACGGCCATCTGGGGGGGCTCCTACACCTTCGTGAAGGTGGGGTTTCGCGACCTGCCGGTCTTCGGCTCGCTCTCTCTCCGGATGGTGGTCGCCTCGGCCATCCTGCTGATCTACTCACGCTGGGCGGGGATCCCGCTCTGGTACGGCGGGCGCGGGAACCGGTTCCTCCTGGCCGGAACGGGGGCCTTCGTCTGGTCCCAGGCGCTGCTCTACCTGGGGCTCACGCTCACCACGGCGGGACGGGGCTCGATCTTCTTCAACACCCAGCCCTTCTTTACCCTGGCCGCGCTCCCCTTCTTCGTCCGGGAGGAGAGTTTCACCCTGAGGAAGCTCGGGGGCACGGCGCTGGCGTTCGCGGGAGTGGTGCTGCTCTTCGCCGAGAAGCTCGGCGCAGGCGACCGGTCAGTGCTGCTGGGCGACACGCTGGTCCTGCTGGCGTCGCTCGGCTGGTCGGCCAACAACATCCTCAACAAGACGATGCCCCGGGAGGTCCACCCGGCCTCGATCATCCTCTGGAGCGCGGGCGGCGCGCTGCCGGTCATGTGGGCGTGCACCCTGCTCCTGGAGCCGGGCCAGCCCTGGCGCCTGACGCCGACCGCCATCGCCTCGGTCCTCTACCTCGGCGGGGTCGCCGCGGCGTTCTCCTTCGTGGCCTTCACGTGGCTCATCCGCCGCTACGCCGCCATCAAGGTCAACGCCTTCGTCTTCCTCTCCCCGGTCTTCGGCGTCCTGATCGGCTGGGCCTTCCTGGGCGAGCCCCTGTCCCTCGCCCAGGCGGCCGGCGCGCTCCTGGTCGGCGGCGGGATCTATCTCGTGAATTCTACCTCGCTTCGCTCGCGGCTTCGGGGGCTGCCTCCCCCCACATCTCCCTAGAACGGAGCGCCTGAATGCCCAGGCGGACGGACATCGAGAAGATCCTGCTGATCGGTTCCGGTCCCATCGTGATCGGGCAGGCGTGCGAGTTCGACTACTCGGGGACCCAGGCCTGCAAGGCCCTCAAGGAAGAGGGGTTCGAGGTCATCCTCGTCAACTCGAACCCCGCCACCATCATGACCGACCCGGAGATGGCCGACCGGACCTACATCGAGCCGCTCACCCCGGAGATGGTCGCCAAGGTCATCGCGCGCGAGCGCCCCCAGGCGCTCCTGCCGACCCTGGGCGGCCAGACCGGCCTGAACCTCGCCGTCGCTCTCGCTGAAGACGGCACGCTCGACCGGTACGGGGTGGAGCTCATCGGGGCGAAGCTGCCGGCGATCAAGAAAGCGGAGGACCGCGAGCTCTTCAAGGAGGCCATGCAGGCCATCGGCCTGGAGGTGCCCCAATCCGGGTACGCCAAGTCGCTCGAGGACGCGCGGGAGGTCGTGCGGCGCGTCGGCTACCCGGTCATCATCCGGCCGTCCTTCACCCTCGGCGGCACTGGCGGCTCCATCGCCTATAACCCCGAGGAGCTGGAGGAGGCCATCCGCTGGGGGCTCCAGACCTCCCCCCTCGGCACGGTCCTCGTCGAGGAGTCGGTCATCGGCTGGAAGGAGTTCGAGCTCGAGGTGATGCGCGACGGGAAGGACAACGTCGTCATCATCTGCTCCATCGAGAACTTCGACCCCATGGGGATCCACACCGGCGACTCCATCACCGTGGCGCCGGCCCAGACCCTCTCCGACAAGGAATACCAGCTGATGCGCGACGCTGCGATCGCCATCATCCGCGAGATCGGCGTGGAGACCGGCGGCTCCAACATCCAGTTCGCCGTGAACCCCGACGACGGCCGCCTGGTCGTCATCGAGATGAACCCGCGCGTCTCGCGATCCTCGGCGCTCGCTTCCAAGGCCACCGGCTTCCCCATCGCCAAGATCGCGGCGAAACTGGCGGTGGGCTACACGCTCGACGAGATCAGGAACGACATCACGCGCGAGACGCCGGCCTCCTTCGAGCCCACGATCGATTACTGCGTGGTGAAGTTCCCACGCTGGGCCTTCGAGAAGTTCCCCGAGGCCGACCAGACGCTCACCACCCAGATGAAGTCCGTCGGCGAGGCCATGGCCATCGGTCGGACGTTCAAGGAGGCGCTCCAGAAGGCGATCCGCTCGCTCGAGCAGGACCGCTGGGGGCTCACGCTCGACAAGCCCCTGGCCGACCTCGAGGAGCTTCGCGCCAAGCTCCGCATTCCCAATGCCGAGCGCGCCTTCGTCATCGCCGAGGCCTACCGGCGCGGGATCGCGACCCAGGACATCTACGCCCTCACCCGGATCGATCCCTGGTTCCTGGAGAACATCCACGAGATTGTCGAGTTCGAGTCCGAGCTCCAGCGCGCCGGGCTTGCCGACCCCGTCGTGCTCAGGAAGGCCAAGCAGATGGGGTTCTCCGACCGTCGCATCGGGGAACTGTGCGGCAGGACCGAGCTGGAGGTGCGCAAGAGCCGGCTGGCCCAAGGCATCAGGGCCACCTTCAAGATGGTGGACACCTGTGCCGCCGAGTTCGTTGCCTACACGCCGTACCTCTACTCCACCTACGAGGAGGAGGACGAGGCCCCGCGGACCGAGCGCGCCAAGGTCGTCATCCTCGGCTCGGGCCCCAACCGCATCGGCCAGGGGATCGAGTTCGACTACTGCTGCGTCCACGCTGCCTTCGCCCTCAAGGAGCTGGGGGTGGAGGCGATCATGGTCAACTGCAACCCCGAGACCGTCTCCACCGACTACGACACGTCGGACCGCCTTTACTTCGAGCCCCTGACCCTCGAGGACGTCCTGAACATCGTGGAGAAGGAGCAGCCGCTGGGCGTCATCGTCCAGTTCGGCGGCCAGACGCCGTTGAAGCTGGCCGTCCCGCTCGAAAGAGCCGGGGTGCCGCTCCTCGGGACGTCTTCCGATGCCATCGACAGCGCCGAGGACCGGGAGCGCTTCAGCGCGCTTTTGACCAGCCTGGCGCTGGCCCAGGCGCCGTGCGGCATGGCCCGCTCCTTCCAGGAGGCCGAGGGCATCGCGAAGACGATCGGTTACCCGGTCCTCGTCCGCCCGTCCTACGTCCTGGGCGGCCGGGCCATGGAGATCGTGTACGACGAGCAGGACCTGGCCCGCTACATGAAAGAAGCGGTCCGCGTCTCCCCCGAGCACCCGATCCTGGTGGACAAGTTCCTGGAGGACTCGCTCGAAATCGACGTGGACGCCGTCGCCGACGGCGAGCGTGTCGTGGTGGGCGGCGTGATGGAGCACATCGAGAAAGCCGGCATCCACTCCGGCGACTCGGCGTGCGCGCTTCCGCCATATTCGCTTGGCGACGACCAGGTGGAGCGGCTCAAGGTTCAGACCAAGGCGCTCGCGAAGGTACTGGGCGTGGTCGGGCTCATCAACATCCAGTTCGCAATCAAGAACGAGCAGATCTTCGTCCTCGAGGTGAACCCGCGCGCCTCCCGGACGATCCCGTTCGTCTCCAAGGCGATCGGCGTGCCGCTGGCGAAGCTCGCCACGAAAGTGATGCTCGGAAAGACCCTGGCCGACCTAGGCTTCACCGAGGAGCGCGAGATCGCCCACATCGCGGTGAAGGAGGCGGTCTTCCCCTTCGTGAAGTTTCCGGGCGTGGACGTGGTGCTGGGACCGGAGATGAAGTCCACCGGCGAGGTGATGGGGATCGACCGCGACTTCAGGAAGGCCTACGTGAAGTCCCAGCTCTCCGCCGGGTCACCGCTCCCCACATCGGGGAAGGTCTTCCTTTCGGTGAAGAACCGCGACAAGCGCGCGGTCGTCCAGATCGCCAAGCGGCTCGCCGAGATGGGGTTCAACCTGGTGGCCACTCAGGGGACGGCCAAGGTCCTGACGCGCCACGGGATGAGCGTAGAGGTGATCAACAAGGTCGCGGAGGGGTGGCGGCCCAACATCGTAGACCTGATGAAGCGCGGCGAGATCGCGCTGGTGTTCAACACGCCCGAGGACGGCCGCGCGCGGAAGGACTCCTACCTGATCCGCCGGACGGCGGTGACCCAGAACATCCCGTACTACACGACCGTGGACGGCGCCCAGGCGGCCATCGGCGGCATCGAGTCGCTGCTCAAGAGCGAGCTCGGCGTCCAGTCGCTCCAGGAGTACCATGCCGGCGCGTGACCCGAAGAACCGCCTGATCGTCGCCCTCGACGTGGAGGGACTCGCCCAGGCCGAGGCGCTCCTGGACCGGCTCCAGGGCGTGGTCGGCGCCTGGAAGATCGGCTCCCAGCTCTTCACCGCGTCCGGACCCACGGCAGTCGAGCTGGTCCAGAAGCGGGGAGGCGCAGTCTTCCTGGACCTCAAGTTCCACGACATCCCAAACACCGTGGCCGGCGCGGTGCGCGAGGCGACGCGGATGGGCGTCTTCATGCTCAACGTCCACGCCTCGGGCGGGACCCCGATGCTCAAGGCCGCGGCGGAGGCTGCGCGGCAGGCCGCGCGCGAGTTCGGCGTCAAGAAGCCCCTCTGCCTGGCCGTGACGGTGCTGACCAGCCTCGATCGCGCGCTCCTCCAGCGCGAGCTGAACGTGCCACTCTCCGTGGAAGGCCAGGTGCTCCACCTCGCCGGCCTCGCCAAAGCCGCGGGGCTCGACGGCAGCGTCTGCTCCCCTCAGGAGATCCGGGCCATCCGGAACGCCTTCGGGCGTGAGTGGGTCATCGTCACCCCGGGAGTGAGGCCGACGGGGAGCGACGCAGGGGATCAAGCCCGCGTTTCGACCCCAGAGCAGGCGATCAGCGCGGGCGCCGATTACCTCGTTGTCGGGAGGCCGATCACGAGCGCGCCGGACCCCAAAGCCGCGGCGACCGCCATCCTCGAGGCGATGGCCAAGGCATGACGGAGAAGGAAGTCCTCGAGATCTACGAGCTCACCGGCGGCCTCCTCCGCGGCCATTTCCTCCTCAGCTCGGGGCTCCACTCTGACATCTATCTCCAGAGCGCGCTGGTCCTCCAGCACCCGACCCACGCCGGGGCGCTCTGCCGGGAGCTGGCTAGGCCGTTCAAGGGCGACGGCGTCCAGGTGGTCCTGGCGCCCGCCATCGGCGGCATCCTCGTGGCCCACGAGGTGGCGCGGGCGCTCGGCGCCCGGTGCCTCTTCGGCGAGCGCGAGGACGGCGTGATGCGCCTCCGCCGAGGCTTCAGCCTCGCGCCCGGCGAGCGGTGCCTCGTGGTTGAGGACGTGATCACCACGGGCGGCTCCACGCGCGAGGTCATCAAGGTCGTCGAGGACGGCCGGGGCGTTCTGGTGGGTGTCGGCGCGTTGATCGATCGAAGCGGCGGGACCGCGACGTTCCCCGTAAAGAAAGCGGCGCTGGCCACGCTCCCGGTGCCCACGTACAAGCCGGAGGACTGTCCCCTCTGCAAGGCCGGCACCCCGGCCGTCAAACCCGGCAGTCGCGCCATGCCGAAGGGGTAGATGCCCAGGAAGACGCCCCCGCCCCCCGGCGTTGACGGGATTCCCTTCGCGCACGCCGCCGAGCGCGAGTTCGCCCGGCTCCTCACCTTCTACGGCGTTCACTGGCAGTACGAGCCCACCACGTTCCCGCTCGACTGGGATGACCAGGGGCGCGTCATCGAGGCGTTCACCCCCGACTTCTACTTGCCGGACCAGGATCTCTACATCGAGCTCACGACCAAGGAGCAGCGCCTCATGACCGCCAAGCACCGGAAGATCCGGAAGGCCCAGACGCTCCACCCCGACCTCAAGATCCGGCTCCTGACGCGCAAGGACTGCCTGGCCCTGGCGCGCAAGTTCGGCTGGCGCAAGAGCACGACGGACAATCCCCGGACATGAGCCTCTACGACGACCTCGAAGCGATCCTGCTGGACGCCGACGCGATCCAGGCCGAGGTCCGGCGGCTCGGGGAGCGGATCTCCAAGGACTTCGCCGACCGCCACCCCCATCTGATCGGGGTGCTCAAAGGCTCCAGTGTCTTCCTCTCGGATCTCATCCGGACCCTCACGGTGCCCGTCACCGTGGACTACATCTGGATCTCTCCTTACGAAACCCCGACGCCCTCGGGGGTGGTGCGGATCCGAAAGGACCTGGACGATCCCATCGAGGGGCGGGACGTGATCGTGGTGGAGGGGATCATCGACACCGGGCTCACGCTCTCCTACCTGCTCCGGAACTTCAGGACCCGGAACCCGGCGTCCCTGAAGGTCTGTGCCTTCGTCAACAAGCGCGCCCAGCGGATCATCGACCTCAGCGTGGACTACGTCGGGCGGGAGATCCCCGACAAGTTCGTGGTGGGCTACGGCCTCGATTACCGCCAGCGCTACCGCAACCTCCCCGTCCTCGGCGTCCTCAAGCCCTCCGCCCTCGACTAGCCGGCCCGCCTCAGCTGGATTGGAAGCTGATCTTGCTGTGGGTGCCGTCGCAGAACGGCTTTGTCGCCGAGCCGCCGCAGCGGCACAGCGCGATCTTCGGCTTGCCCGTCGTATCGAGCTTGGCGCCTTTCGGATCGTAGAGCTCGCAGTCGCCTTCGACGAGATAAGGCCCGTTCGGTCTCGCCGTGATCTTGACGGCCATGGAGTCCTCCTTCTGTGGTTAGCCGGAAAAGCGCTGGGCGTTGCCCATGTGGGGCCAGACGAGGGCCTGGACGTTGGCCAGAATCTGCTTGAGGTGGTTGCGGTCGTGATGGACCCACTCGTGGAGCAGGTCCCCGATGCGCAGGAAGCCGACCTGCGGGTGGTGGCCCCCGCGCTGAAGGTCGGAGCCTTTGAGCCCCGCCACGAGCGGGACACTCGCCTCGCGAAGCCCCGCAAACTCCGCCAGCAACTGGACCGGGTCGCGCTCGCAGTCCCGCCGCTCCCGCGCGACCTGGGCCTGGTCCCAGGCCTGCAGCTGCGGGCTTTCGCCGTCGAGGATGCTGCGGATCCGGCCGGCGAAGCCGCGCTGTTCAGCCTCGATCAGGTGGCCCAGCACCTCCTTGACGCACCATTCGCCCGGGGCGGGATGCCAGTCCCACGCGGCTGCCGGCAGGACGGCCAGTTCGGCCCGCACCGCCGCCGCCATGCCCTGCAGCAGCTCGGCAACCTGCGTCGGATGGAGCGCGGCGGGTTGCATGCTAGCCCTTGGGCTGGTATTCGGGGCGCCAGCGGAGGAGGCGCATCTCCACCTGCTTGATCCCCAGCGCCATCACGATGCCGGTGATGGCCAGGACGATCAGCGACACCATCATGTCGGCGGAGTTGAGCGTCCCCAGGGAGGAGATGATCAGGTAGCCGATCCCGCCGCCGGACTCCCCGCCGATAAACTCGCCGATGACCACACCGATCAGGGCGAAGGAGATGGACGGGGTGAGCGAGGCGAAGGTCCAGGCCAGCGCCGAGGGGATGATGACGGTCCGCATGATCTGCCCCTCCCGGGCCCCGAGGAAGCGCGCCGAGTGGATCAGGTCGGGATCGACACTCCGGGCGCCCTGGAAGGTGTTGAAGAAGACGATGAAGAAGACGATCATCCAGGCCAGGACCACCTTGGCCAGGAGGCCGAAGCCGAAGATCATCGTGACGAGCGGCACGAGCGCGATGCGTGGAAGCGAATTGAAGGCGATGATGTAGGGCTCGAAGATCCGGGCGAGCCGGTCGTTCCGCCCCAGCACCAGCCCCGCCACGAAGCCCGTGGAGACCCCCACGAAGAAGCCGATGAAGGTGGACTCCACCGTGGAGAGGAGCATCTGCCAGAGGGTAAGGCGAACCTTGTCCGAGTTCAGGTAGAAGAAGCGCTCGACGATCTTGGAGGGACGGCTGATGAAGAACGGGTCGATGAAATAGAGGCCGGGAATCTTCGACACGGCCTTGATCCCGGTGAGCCACTCCCAGGCGCCTACCCCCACGACCAGGATCGCGAGCCGCCAGAAGTTGATCTTGAGCTTTTCGTTCATGGGGCGTGCTCGGCGAATTCCTCGCCCAGGACGCGCCAGATCTGGCTGTACTCCTGGGCGTACTCGTCGGTCTCCCTGAGCTTGATCACGTCACGCGGGCGCGGCAGCTTCACCTCGTGGATCAGCTTGATCTTGCCGGGGCGACGGGTCAGGACGACGATGCGATCGGCCAGGGTGATCGCCTCCGAGAGGTCATGCGTGACGAAGACCACCGTCTGGTGCTTGGCCTCCCAGAGTGCCAGGAGCTCGGCGTGGAGGCCGAGCTTGGTGTGGGTGTCGAGCGCGCCGAAGGGCTCGTCCATGAGGAGGATCTCGGGCTCCACGATAAGCGTCCGCATGAGCGCCACCCGCTGGCGCATCCCGCCCGAGAGCGTGGCGGGAAACGCTTCTTCGAACCCGGAGAGCCCGGCCAGCCTGATCGCCTCGGCCACGCGCCGCTCCTGCTCCGGCCCTGCAACCCCGCGGTACTCAAGGCCCAGGGCGATGTTGCGGGTGACGGTGCGCCAGGGGAAGACGGTGTCCTTCTGGAAGACGTACCCCACCTGGCGGGGGACGTCCCTCACGGCAGAGCCGTCGATGAGCACCTGGCCATCGGAGGGAGCGATGAGGCCGCCGATCATGTTGAGGATGGTGGACTTGCCGCAGCCCGAGGGGCCCACGAGGGCGACGAACTCCTTGTCGAGGATGTCGAGCGAGACCCTGGAAACGGCCGGGACCTCCCGCCCTCCCTCGCGGAAGGTCTTCGAGAGGTCCCCGATCTGAATGCGGAGCCTTGACAACGGCGGGGGGGCTACTTGAACTTGGCCTGGGCCTTCTTCACGAAGCTCATGTCCACGGCCTGGGCGTAGGGGATCGGCTTCTCCAGCGCCAGGGGAACCCACACCTTCATGCCGTTCTCGTAGTCCTTTGGTTCGATGATGAAGTCCCAGTCGAAAATGGTCTTGTAGTACTTGATGGAGCGCACGACCACGTCGCGGCTAAACGTGTCCATGTAGGGCTTGTGGAGGAGGTCGGCGATCTGGGCGTCGGAAGCGCCCTTGATCCACTGCTGGGCTCGGTAGTTGGCGTTCACGTAAGCCTGGACGAGGTCGGGGGACTTCTCCACGGTCTCCTTCAGGACGTAGCCGACGGTGACGGGGATCGGCCCGCCGAAGACCCGGTCCCAGGCCTTCTCGTCCAGGACGTCGTAGATCGGGGCGCCGAACCCTTCGTCCTGGGCGGCCCACTGCCACTCGGGGACGGCCATGATGGCGTCGAACTTGCCCGCCTTGAGGCCGCCGAGGATGGTCGTCGAGGCGCCGCCGCCCACCCACTCCACATGGTCGTTGACGGGCTTGCCGTCGGGAGCCTTCGTCTGCTTCAGGACGTAGTTGCCATAGACGTAGGTCCCCGAGCCGATCGCCGTGGCGGCCACCACCGCCTTGCGCCCCACGAGCTTCTGATCGGCGAGGGCCTCGATGCTCTTCACCCCTTTGTCGAAGAGCTCCTTGCGGACCACGATGTTGGCGTACGAGCACCGGGCGTCCGTCGCGAAGATCATCAGAGCGTCCTTGCCCTTCTCCGAGATCTTCAGGGGATGGTTCGAGTCCCCTAACGCGAACATGGCCTGGCCGGCCGCCAGGGCCTGGACCACCTTGGCCCCGCCGCCCGGGACGATGAAACTGGGGAACGTCACCCCCTCGTCCTCGAAGAACTTCTTCTCCTTGGCCACCAGGTGCTGGCCGTAGACGAAAGTCGACACGCTGTGGATGACACTGATCGGCTTCCTCGCCTGGGCCTGGGCGAGCCGGGGAACCCCCGCGGCGCCAGCGGCGAGACCCAGGGTTTTCAGGAACTGACGGCGAGTCTGTGCCATAGGGGGCCTCCGCTGATCAGGGCTAAAGGTTAGACTGCGCCGCACTTTACACCGAGGGCGCACGGGCTGTCAACGGCCGAGTGGCCCAAAGTTATTGACTGTTCAGGGAAATCTGACTATATTACAGCGATGGCTGGGCTGCTTTCCCTCCTTACCATCCCCGCCTCGAGGCACCCATGATCCGGAGCATGACGGGGTACGGACGGGCCGAGGTGGTGGGGGAAAGGATCGTCGTGTCGGTCGAAGCCCGGTCGCTGAACCATCGCCACCTCGACGTCGCGCTGAAGCTCCCGCGCTCGCTGGCCGGCCTCGAACTAGAGGCCCGGCGCCTGCTCCAGGGACAGATCCAGCGGGGGCGTCTCGACGTCAGCGTGGGCGTGAAGCCGCTCGCCGAGGGAGGGAGCGCGCTGAAAGTGGACGCGACCCTCGCCCGGCGCTACATCGACCAAGCGCTGGCGCTGAGCGACGCCCTGGGCCTGGACGCCGAGCCGACGGTCGAGTGGGTCCTCGAGCGCCCCGGGGTGGTGACGCTCGGCGAGCCCGAGGCGGTCGCTCCCGAGGCCGGGTGGCCTGTGCTGGCCGAGGCGCTCGCCCGCGCCATGGAGGACCTGGTCGCCCGGCGGGAGGCCGAGGGCGAGGCGCTCGCCAAAGATCTCACGGCGCTGTACGACGCCCTCGCCGCGGAAGTGGAGCGGATGACCCAGCGCGTCCCGGCGGCGCTGGCTCAGCGCGCGCAGCGGGTGAGAGAACGGATCAATGCCCTCCTGGGCGAGCACCCGGTGGACGAGGGGCGGCTCATCATGGAAGCCGCCGTCTGGGCCGAGAAGACCGACATCAGTGAGGAGCTGGCGCGGCTCAAGGCTCACCTCGGCCAGTTCGCGGGCCTGCTGAGGGAAGGCGGCCCGGTGGGACGGACGCTGGACTTCCTGGTCCAGGAGATGAACCGGGAGGTCAACACGGTGGCATCGAAGGCCAACGACCTCGAGCTCTCCCAGCTGGCGTTGGCGTCCAAGGGGCACCTCGAGAAAATTCGCGAACAGGTCCAGAACGTGGAGTGAGCGGGGGCGTGGACCCGGTCACTAGGCGGCGGGGAACGCTGGTGGTCGTCTCGGCTCCCTCGGGGGCGGGCAAGACGACGCTCTGCACCGAGGTGCGCTCCATGCTCCCCGATCTGGCCTACTCGGTCTCGTACACGACGCGGGCGCCGCGGCCGGGAGAGGAGGAGGGCAAGGACTTCCACTTCGTCAGCGCGACGGCGTTCAAGGGAATGGTCGAGCGGAACGAGTTCGCCGAGTGGGCGATCGTGCACGACAACTACTACGGCACCGCGGCCCGGCCCCTGGAGGAAGCGCTGGGCGCCGGGCTCGACATCCTGCTGGACATTGACACGCAGGGGGCGCGCCAGCTGAGGACGCGCTACCCCGAGGCGATCTCGGTCTTCATCGTGGCGCCGTCCCTGGCGCTCCTGGAGCAGCGCCTGAGAGAGCGCAAGTCGGACGCCCCCCAGGAAATCGCCCTGCGGATGGCGCGCGCGCGGGAGGAGATCGCGGCCTGGCGGGAGTATAATTATCTGATTATCAACCGGGACCTGAAGGAGGCGGTGGACCAGCTGGCAAGCATCATTCAGGCCGAGCGCTGCCGGACGAGCCGGCTGGCGTTGAAGCTCCCCGATCTCGCGCTCCCGGAGTGATAGGAGGCCACGTGCATATGGCGTTTCCGTCCCTTGAAAAGTCGCTCCAGAAAGTCTGGAACCGGTATCTCCTGGTGGTGGTCGCGTCCAAGCGCGCCCGCCAGCTCAATCGCGGCGCCGCGGCCCAGGTGGAGTCCAAGCACAAGAAGTGCACCAGCGTCGCGCTGGAAGAACTGGCCCAGGCCAAGGTGGGGTACCGGGTGAAGGACGAAAGCCACCCCTGAAGCTCTATGATGGGGGGAGGAATCGGAAGGGGGGCGTAGCCCCCCTCCGAGTATGATGACGCTCGCCGGCAAAGAGATCATCCTGGGGGTCACGGGCTCGATCGCCGCCTACAAGGCGGTGTATCTCCTGCGAGAACTGGTGCGCCTCGGCGCAGGCGTCAACGTCGTCCTGACGGAGCACGCCCAGAAGTTCGTCGGTCCCCTGACCTTCCGGACGCTCAGCGGCCGGCCCGTGCTCACGGATCTCTTCGATCCCCAGACCGACGCCGCCGTGGAGCACGTCGAACTGGCGAATCGCTGCCACGCCCTCATCGTGGCGCCAGCCACGGCGAACCTCCTCGCCAAGGCGGCCCACGGCATCGCCGACGATTTTCTGACCACGCTGCTCCTGGCGACGCGCGCCCCGGTTCTGATCGCCCCCGCCATGGACGCCGGGATGTGGGACCATCCCGCCGTGGTGGCCAACGTCGCCACGCTCCGGGCCCGCGGCGTTACCGTGCTCGAGCCGGACGCCGGCGAGCTGGCCTCGAGGCTCGCGGGCAAGGGGCGCCTCCCCGAGATCGACGCGATCCTCGAAACACTCCAGCGCCTCCTCTCTCCGCTGCGAGACCTGGCAGGCCAGCGGCTTCTGATCACGGCGGGCCCCACGCGGGAGCCCATCGATCCCGTGCGCTACCTCTCGAACCGCTCGTCGGGCAAGATGGGCTACGCCCTGGCCCTGGCGGGCCTCCGGCGCGGCGCTGAGGTGGTGCTGGTGTCCGGGCCCACGAGCCAATCGCCGCCGGCCGGGGCGGTCTTCGTCCCGGTGGAGACCGCCGAGGAGATGCGCGAGGCGGTGCTCCAGCACCTCGCGTGGGCCACCATCGTGATCAAGGCTGCCGCCGTCGCCGACTACCGCGCCCGGGAGGCCAACGCCGCCAAGATCAAGTCCAAGCAGGACGGGCTGACCCTCGAGCTGGCGGCCACGCCCGACATCCTCAAGGAGGTCGCGGCTCGCAAGGGCGACCAGTTCGTCGTCGGGTTCGCCGCCGAGACCCACGAGGTGAAGCGCCACGCCCGCGAGAAGCTCGAGGCCAAGCGGATCGATCTCATCGTGGCCAACGATGTGAGCCAGAAGGGGATCGGCTTTGAGGCCGACGACAACCAGGTCACGCTCCTGGACCGCTGGGGCGGGGCGATCGAGCTTCCCAGAATGCCCAAGCTCGACGTGGCGAACGCGGTGCTCGACCGTATCCTGGCCCTGGGCGCCGCCAAACCGGCCAAGGTTCCCCGCTAGGCCATGGCGGCGGAGGAGCTGGCCGAGGCCCTCCGCTCCCTCGCCGAATCCCTCCGCTTCTACCAGGCCATGGGCCTGAAGGATCTGGCGCTCACCCGCGACTATTTCCCCACCCCGGAAGAGGCGCTCACCCGCCAGGAGCAGGGCCTCCAGGGGTGCCCGCGGTGCAAGCTCTCCCAGGGGCGCACGACGATCGTCTTCGGCTCCGGCAACCCGCGGGCCGAGCTCGTGTGCATCGGCGAGGCGCCGGGCGCCGACGAGGACGCGCAGGGCAAGCCCTTCGTCGGCCGGGCCGGGCAGCTCCTCACGAAGATGCTCGAGGCGGTGGGCTTCGACCGCGAGCGCGACTGCTATATCGGCAATATCTTGAAGTGCCGCCCTCCCGCCAACAGGAGTCCCGAGCCTGACGAGGTCGCCGCGTGCGAGCCGTTCCTCCTGGCCCAGCTGGGCGCCATCCAGCCCAAGGTGATCCTGGCGCTGGGCGCCTTCGCGGCCCAGACGCTCCTCAGGACCAAGGAGCCCATCGGCAAGCTCCGGGGGCGCGTCTTCCCGCTTCACTCCATGGTCCTCATCCCGACGTTTCATCCGGCGTTCCTTCTCCGCAATCCCGGCCAGGAGTTCAAGCGGCAGGCCTGGGAGGACCTGAAGCTCGCCCGGCAGGAGTACGACCGGCTCCGCTCCCGATGATCGTTGACGTCGTCTTCGATCTCCCCGTCCCCCATCCGTTCTCCTATTGCGTGCCGCCGGGCCTCACGGTCACTCCCGGCCAGCGAGTCCGCGCGCCGCTCGGCAGCCAAGCGCGCGTCGGGCTCGTGGTGGCCGCGCGCGAGGGGGATGAAGAGAAACTCAAGCCGCTCGCCGGTGTGGCCGAATCGGGCCCGATCCTCTCCCGGTCCGAGCTGGAGCTCGCGCGCTGGATCGCCGACGAAAGCCTGTCGAGCTGGGGGTCCACCGTGGCGGCCCTCCTCCCTCCCGCCCCGCGGAGCGCGACGGAGGGCATGCCGGCGCCTCCCGAGTGGGCGTCGGGCGGGGGCGAGCGCCCGTTCCTGCTGACCGGCGGCGACCGGGAGCAGCGTCTGCTCGCCCGGCTCGCTGAGGAAGCCAGGGACCGCGGGATTCTCGTCGTTGCGGCGGAGATCGACGCGGCGGCAGCCTGGAGCGATCGGCTGCGCGCCGCGCTCAAGGCCCCCGTCGCGAGGCTGGACAGCGGCATGGCCGAGGGTGAGCGGTGGAGCGCGTGGATGGCGCTGGCGCACGGCGCCGTCAGGATCGGAGTCGGCACCCGCTCGGCGCTCCTGGCGCCGGCGCCCGCTCCCGCGACGCTGGTGCTCCTCGACGAGAACGATCCGGCCCACAAGCCGCCCGGCCCCCCGCGCATCCATTCGCGGGACGTCGTCCTGGAGCGCGCCAGGCGCGAAGGGAGCCGGCTCTACCTGACCGCCGCCGCGCCAAGCGCGGAGAGCTGGTGGCGCGCCGACGAAGGCCGGCTCCAGCGCGTCCCGGAAGGGCCGTCGCCCTGGCCCCGCGTGTCGGTCGTGGACGTGAGGGGAACGCTCAGGACCCAGCCGCTCTCCCCCCTCCTTCGCGGGGCCATGAAGGAAACGCTCGCGGCCAACGGCAGGGTGCTTCTTCTCGTGACCCGCATCGGCTCGGCGATGGCGTGCAACGAGTGCGGCTTTCTTGTCCGGTGCCCCGAGTGCGGGATCGCCATGGCCTTCTCCCGCGCGCGGCGGGAGAAGGCGTGCCGCCTCTGCCGCCGCGCCGATCCCGCCCCTGAGACCTGCCCCAACTGCCACGGCCGGCAGCTGGCGCCGCTCGGCTGGGGAACCGAGCGCGTCGAGCAGGCGGTCAGGGCCGAGTTCCGGCGCTACCGCATCGTGCGCGACGACGCCGAATCGAGGCGGGGCCGCGCCCGGGCGGCCCACGACAGCGGCGCGCAGGTGGTTGTCGGGACCCGCGCGGCGCTCCGGGCCTTCATCCCTCGCGGGCCCTCGCTGATCGGGTTCATCAGCCCCGACCCTGTCCTGAGACTGCCGGACTTCAGGGCGGGCGAGCGGGCGTTTTCCCTCCTCTGGGCGGCGGCCGAAAAGGTTGGCGGCGATAGGGTCGTCATCCAGACCCAGCATCCCACCCACTACGCGGTCCGGGCGGCGGCGGACCAGGACCTGGCCGGGTTCTACAAGCACGAGCTCGGTTTCAGGGCCGAGCTCGGGTATCCGCCGTTCCGCCGCCTCTGCCTGCTGACGATCAGGAGCCGCACCGAGGGTGTCGCGAAGCGGCTCGCCCAGGGGCTGGAGCAGGAGCTGAGCGCGCTCGGCGGATTGACCGTCTATCCGCCCGCGCCGCTCGGCCGCTCGCCCCGGGCGCCCCGCTGGCAGATCGTCCTGAAGGGCGGCGACGACCTCCCCGCCCGGCTCTCCTCCCTGCTCGGGCCGTCCCGGGACCGCCGGAGCGACGGTCGCGGTATCGTAGAGGTCGAAATGGACCCGGTGGATCTCGCATGATCCTGAAAGTCAGGAAGTACGGCGATCCGATCCTGAGACGAAAGGCGGATGCGATCCCGGCCGTCACGCCCGAGATCAAGGGGCTCATCGCCGACATGATCGAGACCATATACGACCAGGTCGGGATCGGCCTCGCCGCCCCCCAGGTCGGCATCCCGCTCCGGCTGATCCTCGTGGACGACAACAAGGGCGGCGGGGTGCGGCCGCTCATCAACCCGGCCATCACCGGTCGGCGCGGCAGTGTCGAGGGCGAGGAGGGGTGCCTCTCGATCCCGGGAATCTTCGCCCCCGTCGTGAGGGCCGAGTGGATCCGCGTCTCGGCGCTCGACGGCGACGGCGCGCCGCTGGACTTTGAGGCGAGCGGGCTCCTGGCGCGCGTGATCCAGCATGAGATCGACCATCTCGACGGGATTCTCTTCATCGACCGGCTCGACAAGGTCACGCGCGACCGGATCAAGCGGAAGATCAAAAAGGAGGGGCTTCCGGACGAAGCCCCTCACTCGGCCTTCGCCCTCTAATCCCGGATCACCCCGATGAAAGTCCTCTTCTACGGCACCCCCGAGTTTGCCCTTCCGACGCTCGAGGGGGTCCTCGACCGTCACCAGGTCGTGGCGGTGGTGACCCAGCCCGACCGGCCCGCGGGCCGGGGTCAGCGCGTCACGGCCTCGCCGGTGAAGCGGCACGCCGAGGCCGCGGGACTTCCGGTGCTCCAGCCCGCGCGGCTTCGCGATTCTGAGTGGCCCGACCGGCTCCGCGTCTTTGGCGCCGAGGTTGCCGTCGTTGTGGCGTTCGGCCAGATCTTGCCCAGAGCGGTGCTCGACGTCCCGCCCCGGGGCTCGATCAACGTTCACGCCTCGCTCCTGCCGCGCTACCGGGGCGCCGCGCCCATCGCCTGGGCGCTCATCGGCGGCGAGACCAAAACCGGCATCACGACGTTCCGCATGGACGAGGGGATGGACACCGGCCCGATCCTCCTCCAGGAGGCAACGCCCATCGAGCCCAAGGAGACGGCGGGAGAGCTGGCGGCGCGGCTTGGGCACCTGGGCGCCGCGCTCTTGCTGAAAACGCTGGAGAGCCTCGACACGCTCACGCCCACGCCCCAGCGCCACGAACTGGCGACGCTCGCCCCCCGGCTCAAGAAGGAGGACGGCCTCCTCCACTGGACCGAGCCCGCCCGGGCCCTCGTCAACCGGATCCGCGGCTGCAACCCCTGGCCGCGCGCGACGGCCGAGACAGCACGCGGCAGGATCTTCATCTGGCGGGCCACGGCCCTGGACGAGCCCTTCACCGCCGAGCCCGGCGAGATCGTGAGAGCCGCGAGCGGGGCGCTCGCCATCGCGACCGGCGACGGCCTGCTCCTGCCGCGCGAGGTCCAGCCCGAGAACCGGCGGATCATGGCGTGGAACGCATTCCTCGCCGGCGCCCGGATGGGCCCGGGCGCCCGGTTCAGCGCGCCGTGAGCCCCGTGTCTTCCGCCCGCGTCGAAGCGCTCAGGGTCCTCTGCCGGGTCGAGGAAGACCGGGCCTTTGCCGACCTCGCCCTGGAGGCGGCGCTCGAGCGAGCGAAGCTGCCGGCGCGCGACAGGGCGCTCACAACCGAGATCGTGTACGGCACGCTCCGCTGGCAGCGCCGCCTGGACTGGATTCTCGCCCCCCACTCCCGACGGCGGCTCGACCGCCTCGACCCCTGGGTGAGGAATCTCCTGCGTCTCACGGCCTACCAGCTCCAGTTCCTCTACAAGGTGCCGGCCTATGCGGCCGTCAACGACGCGGTGGCGCTGGCCAAGCGCCGGGCCCACGGTGAGGCCGCCCCGTTCCTCAACGCCGTCCTCCGCTCCCTGACCCGCAGCGGCGGCAGCCTCCCTCCCCCGCCGGAGGATCGCGCGGAGGACATCGCCACGCGACTGTCCTTTCCGTCCTGGCTCGCCCACCGCTGGGCCCAGCGGTTCGGCCTGGACGATGCGGAGCGGCTGATGACGGCGCTGGACGAGCGGCCTGAGGTCACCATCCGGGCAAACTTGCTCAAATGCACTCGAGCCCAACTCGCCCAGCGGCTCAGCGAGGAAGAGGAGGTGGCGTGCTCCGCCACCATCTTCGCCCCCGAGGGGCTGGCGCTCGAGGAGCCCGGGCCGGCCTTCAGGTTCAAGGCCTTCAAGGAGGGCTGGTTTACCGTCCAGGACGAGGCCTCGATCCTCATCGGCCATCTCCTCGGGCCGAAGCCGGGGGAAACCGTCGCCGACGTGTGCGCCGCGCCCGGCACAAAAGCTACCCATCTCGCCGCGCTGATGCGGAACTCGGGGAAGGTCGTCGCCATGGATCCCCATGCTGCCCGCCTCAAGCTGGTCTCTCAGGCCGCGGCGCGGCTGGGAGTCACCATCGTGGAATGCCATGGCGGGAGCGCCGAGGCCCTGGCACCCAAGTTCAAGGACCGCTTCGACCGGGTGCTGGTGGACGCCCCCTGCTCGAACCTCGGCGTCGTCCGCCGGCACCCCGACGTCAAGTGGCGCCGCACCGAGGCCGACCTCCCCCGCCTCGCCGAGCGCCAGCGGGCCATCCTCGACGCCGCCGCCTCGATGTGCCGGGCGGGCGGCACCCTCGTCTTCGCGACCTGCTCGCTCGAGCCCGAGGAGAACGAGGAGATCGTTCTTCCTTTCCTCGAGGCCCATCCCCAGTGGCGGCTCGACCCGCCCGCCGAGGCTGAGTTCCCGATTCCCTTCGAGCCGCCCGGCGTGCTACGCTGCCTCCCGCACAAGCACGGCACCGACGGCTTCACCGCGTTCAGATTGAAAAGGGGCAACGGAAGGTGATGGCTGCGCCGGACGGGCACCAGCGGAGACCGGGCATGGGAAGCAACGAGGTGCGAATGATCAAGATTGCCCCGTCCATCCTGTCGGCGGATTTCGCGGCGCTCGGGGAGGCCATCGCGCGGGTGGAGGCGGCCGGCGCCGACTGGCTCCACGTGGACGTGATGGACGGCCACTTCGTGCCGAACCTCACCATCGGGCCGCCCGTCGTGGAAGCGATCCGCAAGCGCACGCGCTTGCCGCTGGACGTCCACCTGATGATCGAGGCTCCTGAGCGCTTGCTTCCGGCCTTTGTGTCGGCTGGAGCCAATCTGTTGACGGTCCATGCCGAGGCGTGCCCCCACCTGGACCGCACCCTGCACCAGATCCGCGAGCTCGGCGCCAAGGCCGGCGTGGCGCTGAATCCCTCGACGCCGCCCGCCGTCCTCGAGTACGTCCTCGACAGCCTGGACCTGGTCCTCGTGATGTCGGTCAACCCGGGCTTCGGCGGCCAGGCCTTCATCCCGACGAGCTACGCCAAGGTCCGCCAGGTGCGCACTCTCCTCGGGAAGCGGCCCGCCGAGGTCTCCGTGGACGGCGGGGTCAAGCTCGAGCACGCCGCCCCCCTGGTGGCCCACGGCGCCTCCGTCCTGGTGGCGGGGTCGCTGATCTTCGGCGCTGCCGACCCTGGGGCCGCCGTCAAGAAACTGCGAGATGCCGCGGAAGTATCGAAATCGCCTTGACTTTTTGCCCTCCCTCCCGTAACATCTAGTTTTCCGATCCAAGCCTGAAGGCGTTCGGAATATGTTCGACACTCTTACCCAGCGTCTGACCGCGATCTTCGACCGGCTGAGTGGTTACGGCCGGCTGACGGAGGAGAATATCCAGGAGGCGCTCCGCGAGGTGCGCGTGGCGCTCCTCGAGGCCGACGTCAACTTCAAGGTCGTCAAGGCGTTTGTCGAGCGCGTCCGCGCCAAGGCCGTCGGCCAGGACGTCCTCCAGTCGCTCACCCCGGGGCAGCAGGTCGTCAAGGTCGTCCACGACGAGCTGATGGAGCTGCTCGGCGGGAGCGGTCACCGGCTGGCGATGGCGCCCCATCCGCCCACGGTCATCATGCTGATGGGGCTTCAGGGATCGGGCAAGACCACCTCGGCGGCCAAGCTGGCGCGCCATTTCCAGCGGCAGGGGCAGCACCCGCTCCTCGCCGCGGCCGACGTGTACCGGCCGGCCGCGGTGGAGCAGCTCCGAGCACTCGGAGCCCAGCTCCAGATCCCCGTCGTCGGCAGCGCGGGGCAGAAGCCGCTCGAGATCTGCCAGGAGGCCCTCCGGGCCGCAGCGGACCGCGGGCTCTCCCCCGTCATCCTCGATACCGCGGGGCGTCTACACATCGACGAGCCGATGCTCGAAGAGCTCCAGATGCTCAAGCGCGAGGTGCACCCACACCACGTCCTCCTCGTCGCGGACGCCATGACCGGCCAGGACGCGGTGACCATGGCTGAGCGCTTCAACAGCGCGGTGGGCATCGACGCCGTGATCATGGCCAAGCTGGACGGCGACGCGCGCGGCGGCGCGGCCCTCTCCATCCGCCAGGTCATCGGCCGCCCCATCGCCTTCGTGGGAACGGGAGAGAAGCCGGACGCCCTCGAGCCCTTCCATCCGGACCGCATGGCGTCCCGGATCCTCGGCATGGGGGACGTCGTCTCGCTCGTGGAAAAGGCCCAGGCCGGCGTGGACCACGCCAAGGCCGAGGAGCTGGCCAGGAAGATCCGCGAGGAGAGCTTCACCCTGGAGGACTTCGCCGACCAGTTGAAACAGCTCCGCTCCATGGGACCGCTGGGGGAGCTGATGGAGATGATCCCGTTCTTCAAGGGGGCCAAGGGAATTCCCACGGAGCTCAGGGGCGAAGAAACGGAGCTCAGGCGCTACGAGGCGATCATCGGCTCCATGACGCCCCAGGAGCGGCTCGATCCCCAGATCATCAACGGCAGCCGCCGGAGCCGCATCGCGCGGGGCAGCGGCACGAGCGTGCAGGACGTCAACCGTCTGCTCAAGCAGTACGCGCAGCTGAAGAAGATGATGCGCGGCCTCAAGCAGCTGGAAGGGAAGGCGGGAAAGTTGAAGGGACTTCCATTTCAAATTCCGGGGAGGTGACAGAGTGGCTGTTCACATCAGGCTGAGACGCGAAGGGAAGACGAAGAAGCCCGCGTACCGTGTCGTGGTGGCGGACTCCCGGGCGCCGCGGGATGGCCGGTTCATCGAGGCCATCGGCTACTACAACCCGCTGACGAGGCCGCCCATGCTGAAGATCGATGGAGAGAAGGCCTCGGCATGGATCAAGAAGGGCGCCCAGCCCTCCAACACGGTCCGCGTGCTCCTCGCGCGAGCGGGAATCGCCAAGAGCTGATTTGGTGAGCGCGCTCATCGCCCTGGCGGAGATCGTCAGGCCCCACGGCCTGCGCGGGGAGGTCAAAGCCCTCCTCCTCACCGACGACCCGGGGCAGCTCGCAGAGCTGGGAGAGTGCTATCTCTGGGATTCGGCCAGCGACGCGCGGTCCCGGTCCCGGGTCGAGCAGTGCCGGGTACAGGGGAGGGCGGTGATCCTGGCGCTCGAAGGAATCGACTCCATCGCCGACGCCCAGCAGGCGGTCGGCCGCCTGGTCGCCGTCCCCCAGGAGGCGCTCGCCCCTCTCCCCCGAGGAACGTTCTACGCCTCGGCCCTGGTCGGGGCGAGTGTCGTCACGGAAGACGGAGTCCTGGTGGGAGAGTTCGTCGGCCTGGAAGCCGCACCCGGCCAGGACCTCTGGGTCGTGAGGGCGGGCGGGCGGGAGCACCTCATCCCGGCGGTGGCCGAGATCGTTCGCGAGGTGAATGTGGCGGCCCGGAGGATCACGATCCGCCCGCCCGAGGGACTCTTGGAGTTGGCAACGAAATGAGGATTGATATCGTCACGCTCTTTCCCGGGATCTTCGCTGGCCCGCTCCAGGAGTCGATCCTGGGCCGCGCCCGCGCCAAGGGGCTCGTGGAAATCGGCGTGATCAACCTGAGGGACTGGGCGGAGGGGCGCCACCGCGTCACCGACGATTATCCCTTCGGCGGCGGGGGGGGCATGGTGCTCAAGCCCGAGCCCCTCTTTGCCTGTGTCGAGGCGCTCCGCAGGCCCGGCTCCCGGGTGATCCTGCTCGATCCCCAGGGACGCCGCTTCAGCCAGGACGTGGCGCGCGAGCTGGCGACGGTGGAGCACCTCATTCTCCTCTGCGGGCGCTACGAGGGCGTGGACGAGCGTGTGCGCGAGCACCTGGCCGACGACGAGATTTCGATCGGCGATTACGTCCTGACCGGCGGCGAACTGCCCGCCCTCGTGGTGACCGATGCGGTCGTGCGGCTGCTGCCCGGCGCCCTCGGCGACGAGGAGGCCCCGGGCAAGGACTCCTTCGGCGCGGGCCTCCTGGAGGGGCCGCACTACACGCGCCCCGAGGAATTCCGGGGCCGGCGGGTGCCTGAAGCGCTGCTCTCTGGGGACCACGCGCGGATCGCCCGCTGGCGCCGGGCCCAGGCCCTCTGGCGGACCTGGCGGCGCCGACCCGACCTCCTCGAAACGGCCGACCTGAGCCCGGAGGAGCAGAAGCTGATCGAAGAGTTCAAGCACGGCAAGAAACCAGAGGCATAAATCTTGCCCCTCACCCTGCCTCTCCCCACCGGGGAGAGGAGAAGTGGTGAGGGGCGCATCAAGTGGGAGCGCCAGGTATGGATGCGATTGGACTGGTCGAGGCGAGTCAGCTGAAAAAGAACCGCGGCGACTTCGCCCCGGGCGACACGGTGAAGGTGCAGGTCAAGGTCGTCGAGGGCGAGAAGGAACGCATCCAGGCCTTCGAGGGCGTGGTGATCCGGAAGCGCGGGGAAGGAGCGCGCGCGTCCTTCACGGTGAGGCGGATTTCCTACGGCGTCGGCGTGGAGCGCACGTTCCCGCTGCACTCCCCGATGATCGAGCGCGTCCAGGTCGTGCGCCGGGGTGACGTCCGCCGATCGAAGCTCTACTACCTGCGCGCCCTCTCGGGCAAGGCGGCCCGGCTCAAGGAAAAGCGGGCCGTTGTCCCCACCAGCGGCGAGTCCTCCTAGCGGCACGGTCCGGGCCCCATGGGCGCCCCCTACCGCTACGAACGGGCGGCCTGGCGCTCGGGGCTGGAGCAGGTGGCGGGAGTGGACGAGGCCGGGCGGGGCCCGCTGGCGGGGCCGGTCGTCGCCGCCGCTGTGATCCTCGATCCGAATCGCCGCGTCAAGGGGCTTGATGACTCCAAGCGTCTCGCTCCAGCCCGGCGCGAGCGCCTTTTCGAGCAGATCCTGGAGCACGCGCGGGGGGTAGGAGTCGGCATCGTGGATCCCCAGACCATCGATCGCGTGAACATCCTTGAGGCCACCCGGCGCGCGATGTACGAAGCGCTCGGCAAACTCACCCCCCGCCCCGACCTGGTCCTGATCGATGCCCTCCGCCTCCCCGCGCTGGCATGCCCACAGAAGCCGCTCGTCCACGGCGACAGCCGCTCGGCCTCCATCGCGGCGGCCTCCATCATCGCCAAGGTCACCCGCGATCGGCTCATGCTCGAGGCCGACGCCCGGTTCCCCGAGTACGGCTTCGCCCGCCACAAGGGCTACCCCACGCCGGAGCACCTGGCGGCCCTCGAGAAGCACGGCCCCTGCCCCATTCACCGGCGCACCTTCCACGGCGTCTGGATCCAGGGCGAACTCTTCGAAAGGAGTGGACCATGACCGCCTCCGCGCTTCGCCTCGGGATCGCTCTCCTCCTTCTCGGCTGGGCCCCACTGCTGACCACGGCCCAACCGGCGTGCGCCCCGACCGCTCCGGACATGGAAGGCCCCTTTTACAAGCCGGGGGCACCAGTGCGCGAGAGCACGGGCAAGGGCTTCGTGGTGAGCGGCACGGTGAAGTCCGCGGGCTCGTGCGCGCCCATTGGCGCCGCGCGGGTCGAATGGTGGCAGGCCAACCCCAGGGGAACCTACGACGACGAGCACCGCGGAACTCTGGTGACGCGCAGCGACGGCACGTACCGCTTCGAGACGGATCCTCCCCCGCCCTACTTCGGCCGGCCGCCCCACATCCACTTCAAGGTGTTCGCGCCCGGCCATCGGGCGCTCACGACCCAGCTCTACCCCAAGCCCGGACAGACCGAGATGACGTTCGACCTCGTGGTAGTGAAGCAGTAGCGCATGCAGAACATGTCTTCGCTCCGTTCGAGCGGCGGCTTCGCCGCCGCAACCCCGGGGGGAGGTATCGGAAGGGGGGCGTAGCCCCCTCCGAGTGATGTCATGGACCCCCGGCGCTCGGTCGGGAAACGGGGCGAAGAGGAGGCCGCGCGGTTTCTCCAGAAGCGCGGCTTCGCCATTCTCGACCGGAACGTCCGCTCCCGCCTCGGCGAGATCGATCTCGTGGCGCGCGACGGCAAGGCCCTCGTCTTCGTCGAGGTCAAGACCCTCCGGGAGCGCGACGGGGACCCGCCCCAGGCGGCCGTCGGGCAGAGCAAGCAGCGCCGGCTGGGGCAGCTGGCCCAGCACTATCTCAAGTGGAAGCGCCTGGGCGAGGTCGCCTGCCGCTTCGACGTGGTCGCCGTCACCCTGGACGGCCGGGACCGCGTCACGGCCCTTCGCCATCTCCCCGCCGCTTTCGACGTGGAGGCCTGGTAGAATCCCCGCACCCCCCAAGATCCTCCCCCACCTCGGCCCTTGACTTGGCCAGGCAATGCTGCGATAAGGAACCTCACCGAAACGGCAGGAAGGGCAGCCAGCGTTTCTTGATCAGCGTGACGAAGGGGGGACTGAGATGCGCCAGTATTTCACGCGGTTCGGATCCCTCGAGCGGTACGAGAAGGGCGGTGTCGAGGTCATCAACGACGATCCCAAGAACTACGTGTTCTCGAACATCTTCGAGGTGGCATCGAAGTCCAAGCCGTACGAGAAGGTCGCCGTCGGCAAGAATCTCGAGTACGTCATTGAGGCGATCCGTGCGGAGGGCACCTCGGAGTGGCGGGCCCCCGGGCATGACGAGTTCGCCCTCGTGATGGACGGGGAGGTCGAGATCCGGCTCATGAAGCTCGACAACCCGTCGGTGGTGCCGCCAGGCACCCAGGGCTCGATCGCGCTCAAGGGCACGCCCGCCGGGCGCAAGATGGGGGTGGTCCGCACACGGCGCGGCCACATGACGCTGCTTCCCGTCGGCGCCGCCTATCAGTTTCACGCCAATCGCCCCGGCGTGGTCCTACTGCAGACGATCGCCGGCAACGGCACGATCGAGCGGTGGGGGGACATCTGCCAGAAGTAAGGAGGAGACGCGCATGACCGCCCATACTCTCCCCGAGATTGGAACCATTGAGCCGAACCAACACGGCTACCGGAGCTTCTCCCTCGGGAAGTTCGCGTTCGCCCGTGACGAGTACTTCGCCTACATCCAATGGCCCAAGGGCCACCACCTCATGCCCGTGGACGCCTTCCTGCGCGCCCTGCAGCGTGATATCGCATGGGGGTTCTTCTACGGGACCGTGAACTTCGACGCCGTCATCGGCACCCTCAACCACTACGGAACCGTCGATCTCTTCGCCGGCCGGTATAACGCGCACTACCGGAAGGCCGGGCTCGATTACGTCGAGACCTTCAAGACGCCGCTGATCCAGCGCGTCTTCGAGGCAATGCTGGACGACTGGACGAACGCCACCTTCGATCCCTTCGCAAGCCCCGCGGAGACCGGCTCCGCGTTTGGTCCCAAGAACGGCCACAACAAGGAGGCGATCACGCGGCATCGCGTGACGGCCAGGCGCATGGTGGGCGCGCCCGGCGACGAGCCGCGCCGCGCCGACGACAACGGGTTTCCTGTCAACCGGGGGTTCGTCGATGTGCCCCAGGACGAGCCCGACGTCAAACCCGAGCCGGGATTCGAGGACGAGGTCGTCGCCTTCAACCTGTTGGCCTACCTGTCCCGCTCGGATGTGACGTGGAACCCCTCGGTCGTTTCGGTGTGCAAGAACAGCCTCTACTGCCCCACGACCGAGGAGTACATCCTGCCGATCATCCACGGCAACGACCGGGTGGAGTGGTTCGTCCAGCTCAGCGACGAGATTCACTGGGAGGTCGAGGATCGTGAGACAGGAGCCGCCCGGGCACGGGTCACCATGAAGCCGGGAGACGTCGCGGCCATGCCGGCGGACATCCGCCACCGGGGCTTCGCGCCCAAGCGCTCGATGCTGCTGGTCTGGGAGAACGCGTCTCCGGAACTCCCGGCCTTGATCTCACAAGGCAAGCTTCCCACGAACCCCGTCCAGTTCTAGGGAAATGGACCGGAATCAGACCTTCGACCGAGTGTTACGGCTCGAGCCGGGACGGACCGCGCTGCTCGTGATCGACATGCAGCGGGGGTTCCTCGATCCGGGCGAGGCCATGGAGGTCCCTCCGGCGCGGGAGATCATCCCGCGGATCCAGGCGCTCCTGACTCTGTTCCGCGAAAAGCGCCTGCCCGTCATCTTCACTGAGTTCGCGTACTCCCAGGCCGTGCCGCTGCTGGTCGGCGAGCTCCACCCCGAGCACAAGCGGGCGCTGCCCGGGAACCCGCGCGGGTTCGGCCGGCCTTCGAGCTCGTGCCTGGAGGGCGAGGACAACGTCCACACGATCTCCGACCTGGCGCCCCGGCCCGGCGAGCTGGTGATCCGGAAGCGCTGGTACGACGCCTTCAACGGTACCCCGCTCGACGGCGCGCTCCGGGCCCGCGGGGTCACGTCGCTCGTTCTCACCGGGACCATGACGGATATCTGCGTCCTGGCCAGCGTGGTCGGGGCGTTCAACCGGGAGTACCGGGTCGTCGTCGTGGAGGACGCGGTGGCCACCCTCTGGCCCGAGACCCAGCGGGCGACGCTGGACATCTTCCGCCGGGCCTTCGCCCGGGTCGTCTCCGCCAAGGAGGTCGCCGACGAGTTGGCCCTATGGTAAAAATGGGGCATATGCGCTTCGGGGGCGTCATCCCGGCCAACCTCCTCCCCTTCAAGGCCGACCTCTCGATCGACGAGACGGCCTACCGCCGCCACCTTTCCTGGCTCGCCAACACGAAGGGCGTCACGGGGATCACGGTCAACGGCCACGCCGCCGAGGTCTCGTCCCTCTCCCGCGACGAAAGACGCCACGCGCTGGCCATCGCGCTCGATGAGGTGGCAGGGAAAGTCCCGTTGATCGCGGGAATCTACACCGACGGCACCCAGGAGGCCGTCGAGCTGGCCCGCGACGCCAAGGTCGGAGGGGCCGCCGGCATCCTGGTCTTCCCGCCCACCCTCTTTATGTGGGGCGCCCAGGTCAAACCGGAGATGGTGCTGCGCCATTTCACCGCCATCGCCGATGCGGTTGACCTTCCGATCGTCGTCTTCGAGTACCCGCCGGCCTCGGGGATCGGGTATTCCCCTGAGACCCTGGCCGAGCTGGCCAAGCTCCCCTCGGTGGTGGCAGTAAAGGACTGGTCCAACGACATCGTCGCGTTCGAGCAGAACCTCCGGGCGATCCGTCAGAGCGGCCGGCCGGTAGCCATGCTCTCCTCCTTCACCATGTCGCTCTTCGCCACCTTCGTCCTCGGCGCGGACGGTTGCATCTCGGGAATGGGGAGCGTCGCCGCCGATCTCCAGGCCGAGCTCTTCGAGGCTGTCCAGCAGGGCGATCTCGCGCGAGCCCGCGCGATCAATGACCGGTTCGACCCGCTGGTCAGGGTCTTCTACGCGCCCCCCTTCGTGGACATGCACAACCGGATGAAGGAAGCGCTAGCGCTCCTGGGGCGGATACCCGCGGCCCACGTGCGCCCCCCGCTCACCCCCGTGAGCGACGAGGAGCGCGCGCGAATCCGGCTGGCCCTCCAGGCCTCCGGCCTGCCCAAGTAGTCCCTCCGGCACCCCCCTTGCGACCGCCCGGCGGTTGGTGTATGAGATAGGGTCAACTTGACGGGAGTCATGTCCCCCTACACCTGCAAGGCATAGCCCGCAGCGGGCTGGCAGAAGGAGGTCCTGATGGCAGAGCGATGGCAGGATGAAGAATGGGCGAAGGATCTCTGGTACAGCGGCAAGGCGACCCGCCGGAAGTTCCTCGGCCTCGGCGCCGCGGCCGCGGGAGCGCTGGGGGCGACGCTGCTGGTGCCGCCCCCCTGGCGGGAAGCCTTCGGCCAGGCGAAACCCTACAAGATCGGCACCCTCCAGCCGCTGTCCGGCGCGGGGGCCGCGGGCGGCAAGACGGCGCTGGTCGGCACCCAGATGGCCGTGGACCGGATCAACAAGGCCGGCGGCATCAACGGGCGCCCCATCGAGCTGGTCATCGCGGACTACGAGTCGAAGCCCGACGTCGGGCGGCGAAAGGCCGAAAAGCTCGCCGTCGAGGACAAGATCGACGCCCACCAGGGCGGCTTCCTCTCCAACGTCTGCCTGGCCTGCATGCCGGTCTTCGAGGAGCACAAGATCGTCAACATGATCGGGGTCTGCCTGGACACGACGATCACCACGTCCAAGTGCAGCCGCTACACGTTCCGGTCATTCGACTACGCGCCGGCCCAGGCGGTGGCGTTCGCGCCCTACCTCGTCGGCAAGATGGGGAAGAAGTGGCACATCGCCTTCGCGGACTACGCCTGGGGCCAGTCCACCCGCGACGCGTACGCGGAGCAGATCAAGAAGGCCGGCGGCGAGGTCGTCGGGACGACCGGCATCCCACTCGGCACAGCCGACATGACCCCGTTCCTCTCGAAGATCAGCGGCGCCTTCGACGGCTTTTTCGGGATCTTCTTCGGCAAGGACGGCGTGACCATCGGCAACCAGGCCTTCGACCTCGGCCTCACGAAGAAGTACAGGTGGGCGGGCGACGGCGCCATCGCGGAGGCAACGAACCTGCCGGCGCTGGGGAATAAGATCGAGGGGTTCGTCGGGATCAATCGGTACGTGCCGGTACTGGACCCGCCACTCAACACGCCGCACCACAAGAAGTTCTTTGACGACGCCGTGGCCCGGCTCAAGCAGATCGACCCCAGCGGCCCCCTCCCCGACCGCTACGTCCAGGCGAACTTCGAGGCGATGAACGCGCTGAAGGTGGGCATCCAGAAGTCGGGGTTCCAGGGGCGCGCCGACACGCCGAAGCTCATCGCGGCCCTCGAGGGCCTGGAGATGAAGGAAGGCGACGACTTCCCCCAGGGCGACAAGACCCTCCGCAAGGACGACCACCAGGCGTTCCTGCGCGAGTTCATCTTCGAGATCAAGGACGGCAAGCACCGGATCGTGGAGGTCGTGCCGAAAGAGAAGACGGTCTTCCCACCGGCCTGCAAGTTCGCCTAGCGTGGCGGCCGATCGCTCCGAGGGGCTGGCTTCCCCGGCCGGCAACGGCCGGGGAGGCGGCCCGGCTCCTCTCCTCCGGACCGAGGGGCTCACCATGCGGTTCGGGGGTCTCACCGCCCTCAACAAGGTGACCTTCTCGCTCCCGGCAGGCGAGATCCGCGCCATCATCGGCCCCAACGGCGCGGGCAAGAGCACGTTCTTCAACTGTGTGACCGGCGTTCTCCCTCCCACCGGCGGCCGGATCGTCTTCAGCGGCGAGGACATCACCGGGCTGCCGCCCCACCGGATCTCCAAGAAGGCGATCGCGCGCTCCTATCAGATCACGAACATTCTCCCGGGCGCGACCGTGCTCGAAAACGTCCGGATTGCGGCCCAGTCGCGGCACCATAGCTGGAGCCTGTTCCGCCATCACCGCGCGTTCGGGGACCTGATCGACCGCGCCCGCGCCGTCATCCAGGCCGTGGGTCTCGCCGGCAAGGAGGACGAACTGGCGGCCAACCTCTCCCACGGCGAGCAGCGGCACCTGGAGATCGGCATCGCGCTGGCCACCGAGCCCAAGCTCCTCTGCCTGGACGAGCCCACCGCCGGCATGAGCCCGGCCGAGACCCAGGAGACGATGACGCTCGTCCGCCGGATCGCGAAGGACCTGACGATTCTGATCGTCGAGCACGACATGCAGGTGGTGATGGGGCTGGCCCAGCGGATCACGGTGCTGCATTACGGCGAGATCATCGCCGAGGGGCCGCCCGCGGAAATTCAGCGAAATCCGAAGGTTCTCGAAGTCTATCTGAAAACCTGATGCTGACGGTCGAGGCGATCCACACCTACTATGGCAAGAGCCACATCCTCCACGGGGTGTCGCTGGAGGTGCGCCCGGGGGAGGTCGTGGGCCTCTTGGGCCGGAACGGCGTCGGCAAGAGCACGACGCTCAAGACGATCATGGGGCTGATCCACCCGACGGAGGGTCGGATCGTTTTCGAGGGGCAGCCCATCGCGCGGACCGCGCCCCACCGGCTGGCCCGGCTCGGCATCGGCTACGTGCCCGAGGACCGCCGGATCTTCCGTCTCCTCACGGTGATGGAGAACCTCCGGACAGGCCTCGACCGTCGGGGCGTCACGGAAGAGCGGAGGAACATCCTCCTCGACAAGGTCTATCAGTCCTTCCCGGTCCTCGCCGAGCGGCGATACCAGGCCGGCGGCACACTCTCGGGTGGCGAGCAGCAGATGCTGGCCATCGCCCGGGCCATGATGCTCGAGCCCAAGATCATCCTCCTCGACGAGCCCACCGAGGGCCTGATGCCGAAGATGGTCGCCCAGATCCGCGAGATCATCGGGCTCCTCCACCGGGAGAGCGTGGCCATCCTCCTCGTGGAGCAGAACGTCCCGCTGACGCTCGAGGTCAGCGACCGCATCTACATCATGGAGAAGGGCGTCGTCCGCCACCACGCTGCGGCCGCGGCGCTCCGCTCGGATGACTCCGTCATCCACCAGTACCTCGGGGTGTAGCCGGTGGCCGAGCAGCTCCTCATTCAGCTCCTGATCGGCCTCAGCAGCGGGATGATTCTGGCCCTGGTGGCCTCCGGCCTCACGCTGATCTTCGGCATCATGGACGTGGTCAACTTCGCCCACGGCGAGCTCTTCATGCTCGGCGCCTACATGGGCACCACCGTCCTCGTCACGACCGGGAGCTTCTGGCTCGCCCTCCTCGGCGCGTCGGTCGCGATCGCGCTCCTTGGCGCGGCCCTCCAGATCACCACCCTCCGCCCCCTCGTGGGCCGCGACCCGCTGACGACGATTCTCGCCACCTTCGGCATCTCCCTGGTGCTCCAGAACTACGCCCTCTGGCAGTACGGCCCGGTCGCGCGGAAGATCCAGGAGCCCATCACCAGCCAATTCCAGTTCTTCCACATCCAGTTTCCCTGGTACCGGATCGTCATCGCGATCCTCTCCGCCGCGATCATCGGCGCCCTGTGGCTCTTCCTCAAGTACGGGAAGTACGGGATCTGGATCCGCGCGACGACCCAGGACCGCATCATGGCGTCCGCCATGGGCATCCCCGTCCCGCTGGTCCACACGGCCGTCTTCGCCATCGGCTCGGCGATGGCCGCGGCCAGCGGTGTCCTCTTCGGCCCCCTCGTCGGCGTGAACCACGCCATGGGGCTCGACTGGATTCTCAAGGCGTTCATCGTGGTCGTCGTCGGGGGGATGGGCAATCTCGGTGGGTCGATCCTGGCGTCCCTCTTCGTCAGCCTGCTGGAGGCGTTCGCGTCGCTCTGGGTGAGCCCGGCGCAGGCGGTGATCGTCTCCTTCGTGGTGCTGATCCTGACGCTCCTCTTCCGGCCCACCGGCCTCTTCGTGCCCACACCGAAATGAGCGCCCCCCGGTCGTCGAGCGGTTACTGGATGGGCTTCGCGATCGTCCTGGCGCTCCTGGCGGCCGCGCCCCTCGTGCTACCGGAGTTCTGGCGGCGCTTCGTGACGGAGATCCTCATCTGGGGGCTGCTGGCGATGTCGTCGGACATCCTCATCGGCTACACGGGGATGATCTCGTTCGGCCACTCGGCCTTCTTCGGGCTGGGCATGTACGGGGCCGCGGCCGCGCTCCTGACCGTCCGTCCGCCGAACCTCTGGCTCGCGCTCCTCTACGGCCTCATCGGCGCGGGGGTGATCGCCGCCTTCGTCGCCTACTTCGCGACACGGCTACGGGATATCTACTTCGCGATCACGACCCTCGTGTTCTCCCAGATCTTCTACGTCATCATCTTCACCTGGACGGAGGTCACCGGCGGGGAGAACGGCCTCACGTTTCGCCAGCCGCCCTTCTCGGTCCCGGCCGTCCTGTCCGTGCCGTTCACGCCCGTTACGCTCCACTGGTTCGTCCTGGCCGTCGTCGCGCTCTCCTACCTGCTCCTCCGGCGGATCACCCAGTCCCCCTTCGGCATGGTGCTCCAGTCCATCCGGGAGAACGAGCCGCGGACGCGCGCCATCGGCTACCACGTCGAGCGCTACAAGATCGTCGCCGTGATGCTCTCGGGGCTCTTCGCCGGGCTGGCGGGCGTCCTCTACGCGGTCCAGAACAAGTTCGCCGCGCCGGACTTCGTCTTCTTCCTCATCTCGGGCGAGGTGGTCATCTTCAACGTGATGGGCGGCATGGGGACCCTCGTCGGACCGGTCGCGGGCGCGGCCTTCTTCCTGCTGCTGCGGGAAGTCTTCTCGCGCTTCTTCACCGAGTACTACCTGATCCCGGTTGGCGTCATCTTCACCCTGATGGTCGTCTTCATGCCCCAGGGCCTTCTGGGGTTCCTCCGTCGCCGCCTGAACCAGTAGCAGGTGCGCATCGTCAATCGTCCGCCTGTGAAGCGGCTGCACCCCTTCGAGCGCTACCTGTCCGTCTGGGTGGCGTGCTGTATCGTCGCGGGAATCGCGATCGGGAGGCTCACCCCGGGGCTGGTGGGAGCGCTGAGCCGCATGGAGGTCAGCCACGTCAACCTCCCGATCGCCGTCCTCATCTGGCTGATGATCTATCCCATGATGCTGCGAATCGACTTCGCGGCCCTGCGAGGCGTCGGCCGGCGGCCGAAAGGCATCCTGATCGTCCTGTTCGTGAACTGGCTGGTGAAGCCTTTCAGCATGGCCTTCCTCGGCTGGCTCTTCTTCAAGCAGTTCTTCGCGGGGATCATCGGCCCCGAGCTCGGGGATCAATATCTCGCCGGCACCATCATCCTGGCCGCGGCTCCGTGCACGGCCATGGTCTTCGTCTGGAGCTATCTGACCGATGGCGATCCCGCCTACACGCTGGTCCAGGTCGCGCTCAACGACCTCATTATGCTCGTCGCCTTCGCGCCCATCGTGGTCTTCCTCCTGGGGGTTTCGAACATCACCGTGCCGTACGACGTGCTGCTGTACTCGGTGCTGCTCTACATCGTGATCCCGCTGGCGGCCGGGGCCATTTCCCGCACGGCGGCCCTTCGGGTCCGCGGTCCCGAGTGGTTCGAGGGCGTCCTCCTGGCGCGGCTCAAGCCGGTCACCATCGCGGCCTGCTGGCGACGCTCGTGATCATCTTCGCCTTCCAGGGCACGGTCATCCTCGGAAAGCTCTCCCACATCGGGCTGATCGCCATCCCGCTGCTCATCCAGGTCTACTTCAACTCGGGGCTCGCGTACGGCCTGGCCCGGTGGTTCCGCGTTCCCCATTCGGTGGCCGCCCCCGGGGCGCTGATCGGCGCCAGCAATTTCTTCGAGCTCGCCGTCGCGACGGCCATCTCCCTGTTTGGGCTCACCTCGGGGGCCACGCTGGCGACCGTGGTGGGGGTCCTGGTTGAGGTGCCGGTCATGCTCTCCGTCTGCTCGTTTTGCAACCAGACGCGGGGCTGGTTTGCACCAGACGTGGGGGAACGGGCGAGTGCACAATGACCAAGGCCCGTGTCCTCTTCCTCTGCACCCATAACTCGGCCCGGAGTCAGATGGCCGAGGGCTTTCTCCGCGACATGGCCGGCGACCGGTTCGAGATCGCCAGCGCGGGCACCGAGGCCACACGCGTCCACCCCCTGGCGATCCGGGCGATGGAGGAGGTCGGGATCAGCCTCGCGGGGCATACGTCCAAGACCCTCGACCGCTTCCTGGGCCAGCCCTGGGATTACGTCATCACGGTCTGCGACAGCGCCAACGAGCGGTGCCCGGCCTTCCCGGCGAAGACGCAGCGAATCCACTGGAGCTTCGACGACCCCTCCCGGACCACGGGAACGGAGGAGGAGCGCCTGGGAACCTTCCGCAGGATCCGCGACGAGATCAAAGCCAGACTCCTCGACTGGCTGGGCACTCAAGCACGCTGAGAGGTGGGGCGGTCCCACCACAGTGGGGCGCAGCGGCCTCTCCTCATCCGATTCCCCCGAAGCGTTTGACCTAAAGCGTTCATCTTAGGAGACTCCCGTGAGGGAGTCTCGCCCGCGCTTGCTATCCATCCGTCACGGCAAGCCGAAACGGTCCCAGATCCTGCGCCGGCCCCTCGGGGTTCCATTCGGCACCGTCCTTGCTTGTGAATTTATACCCAAGGGGGACTCGTTTGCCCACACACCGAACGGAGGGCCAGGAATGAGCACGCCAACGCCGATGTCCACGCGGGGAGAGGAGCTCGGCCGGATGCGGGAGGACCTCCGCCGGGCGCTCAAGAAGCCGGCGGAGCAGCGCCACTGGGCCATGGTGATCAACACCAAGCGCTGCACGGCTTGCTATGCGTGCGTCGTGGCCTGCATGGCGGAGAACGGCTCCCCGCCCGGCGTCGCCTACCGACGGGTTGGAGAGGTGGAATCGGGGGAGTACCCGCAGGTGGCCCGCACCTTCATGCCGGTGAACTGCATGCAGTGTGACAATCCCCCCTGCATGAAGGCCGCGCCGGCCGGGGCCATCACCAAGCGCCCCGACGGGATCGTGGCCGTGGACTACGACAAGCTCAAGGGCAAGGACGTCTTCGAGCGGGTCTCGAAGGCGTGCCCCTACGGCGCCTTCTCATACGACGACGGGCGCTTCTACACGAAGGAGACCCCGGCCCTCCAGGCCTACGAGAAGGCGCCGACCTACGAGTACGGCAAGCCCTGGGTGAGGACGAACGGGAAACCTCCGGTCGGGACAGCGCGGAAGTGCCACTTCTGCGTCCAGCGCCTCGAGGCCGGAATGCTCCCCGCCTGTGTCACGACCTGCGACGGCGGGGTCAGCTTCTTCGGCGACCTGAATGACGCCGAGAGCCTGGTCTCGAAGCTCCTCCGCGCCCACGGGAGCATGACGATGCAGGCGGCGCTCAAGACGGAGCCGCGCGTCCATTACCTGGTTGACGACGCTCAGGCGGCCGACAGCCTCAAGGCCTGCCTGGCCTGCCACCGATAGGGGGAGGAAGACCGATGACGACAGAGCGCGAGACCTCGAACGGCTGCCAGGCTTGGTACCTGGACCGGCGGAACTTCCTCAAGACCGGGGCCTTCCTGGGCGGCTCGGCGCTGCTGGCCGGGCAACTCCAGAGCGCGATGGACCTGATGGGGAGGGCGGAAGCCCAGACCCTCGCCGGCGGCGGGGCATATCCCCTCGCCAAGCCCGAGAACATCCTCTACTCCGTGTGCCTCCAGTGCAATACCGGCTGCGGGATCAAAGCGAAGGTCGTGAACGGTGTCGTCGTCAAGATCGACGGCAACCCGTTGGACCCCATGAACCTCACCCCGCACCTCCCCTATAAGTCCTCTCCATTCGACACCGCGACTTACGACGCCATCCTCTGCCCCAAGGGGCAGGCCGGGCTCCAGTCCGCCTACGATCCCTACCGGATCGTGAAGGTCTTGAAGCGCGCCGGCAAGCGGGGGTCGAACGAGTGGGTAACGATCCCCTTCGACCAGGCGGTGAAGGAGATCGTGGAGGGCGGCGAGCTCTTCAAGAACGTCCCCGGAGAGGAAAACCGCAAGGTCGCGGGGCTCAAGGAGATCTGGGCGCTCCGCGACCCCAAGCTCGCCAAGGCCCTGGCCGAGGACGCCAAGGCCGTCCAAGCGAAGAAGATGGCCGCGGCGGAGTTCAAGGCCAAGAACGCCGAGCACCTGGGCCTCCTCATCGACCCGGAGCATCCGGATCTGGGACCCAGGAACAACCAGTTCGTCTTCGCCTGGGGTCGGCTCAAGGCCGGGCGCGGGGATTTCATCAACCGGTTCACCAAGGACGCCTTCGGCTCGGTGAACGCCCACGGCCACACCACCGTCTGCCAGGGCTCGCTCTACTTTTCCGGCAAGGCGATGAGCGAGCAGTACAAGGAGGGGAAGTGGACGGGCGGGGCCAAGTTCTACTGGCAGGCCGACACGGGCAACTCCGAGTTCATCATCTTCGTGGGGGCCTCGCCCCTCGAGGGCAACTACGGCCCACCGCTCAGGATCCCCAAGATCACCGAGGGGCTGACCTCCGGGCGGCTCAGGATCGCCGTCGTGGACCCGCGCTTCTCCAAGACCGCCGCGAAGGCCTGGCGCTGGCTCCCCAACAAGCCGGGCACCGAGGGCGCCCTGGCCCTCGCCCTGATCCGCTGGGTCATCGATAACCAGCGCTTCGACGCCCGCTTCCTCGCCAACGCGAACAAGGCCGCGGCCAAGGCCGACGGAGAGCCCACCTGGACCAACGCCGCCTGGCTCGTCAAGCTGGAAAAGGATGGCGCGCCGGGGGCGTTTCTCAGGGCCAAGGAGATCGGGCTCTCCGAGAAGGACCTCTTCGTCGTCCTGAAGGACGGCAAGCCTGTGGCCGTGGACCCCTACGACGAGGCCAACGCTGTCGAGGGAGACCTCTTCGTCACCGCCGAGGTGTCGGGGATCAAGGTCAAGAGCGGGCTCCAGCTCCTCAAGGAGTCGGCCAGCGCCCGCACCATCGAGGAGTGGGCCGACATCGCCGGCGTCAACGCTCGCGACATCGTGGACCTGGCGACCGAGTTCACGAGCCACGGCAAGAAGGCCGCGGCCGACATCCACCGCGGGGTCTCCCAGCACACCAACGGCTTCTACAACGTCGTCGCGTGGTACGCGCTCAACCTCCTGATCGGCAACTACGACTGGAAGGGCGGGATGATCAAGGCGACGGCCTACAACGCGGCCGGCGGGCGGGAGGGCCAGCCGTTCCCCATCGGCAAGCTCATGCCCGGCAAAGCGGCCCCCTTCGGGATCAGCTCGATCCGCCACGACGTCAAGTACGAGGACACGACCCTCTTCTCGGGTTACCCGGCCAAGCGCCCCTGGTTCCCGCTCTCCTCCGACCTCTACCAGGAGATCGTCCCCTCGGCGGGGGACGCCTATCCCTACCCGATCAAGGCGCTCTTCCTCTACATGGGCTCGCCGGTCTACTCGCTTCCGGCAGGCCACACCAACATCCCGATCCTGGCCGACGTGGAGAAAGTGCCGCTCTTCGTGACGAGCGACATCGTGATCGGCGAGACCTCCATGTACGCCGATTACATCTTCCCCGACCTCTCGTACCTCGAGCGCTGGGAGTTCCACGGCAGCCACCCCTCGGTGGCGCCGAAGATCCAGCCGGTGCGCCAACCGGTAATCGCACCCATCCCCGAGGCCGCCAAGGTCTTCGGCGAAGAGATGCCGATCTCGCTGGAGGCGCTGCTGCTGGCGATCGCCGAGCGGCTGGGCCTGCCCGGCTTCGGCAAGGACGGCTTCGGCCCCGGCCAGCCGTTCACGCGCCCCGAGGATTTCTACCTCCGGATGGTGGCCAACGTGGCGGCCGGGGACCGGGCGGGCGACGAGGTGCCCGACGCGAGCGACGAGGAGGTGAAGCTCTTCCTCGCCTCCCGCCGTCACCTGCCGAAGACCGTCTTCGACGCGGCGCGCTGGGAGCAGATCGTCGGCACCGGCCTGTGGCGCAAGGTGATCTACGTGCTGAACCGCGGCGGCCGTTTCCAGGACGCGGACAAAGCCTACGACGGCGACAAGGCCGCCAACAAGTACGGCACCCTCATCAACCTCTACCAGGAGAAGACCGCCAAGACCAAGAACGCGATGACCGGCAAGCCCTTCCCGGGCCTGGCCACCTATATCCCGGCGCCGCAGGACAGCTTGGGACGACCGATCGAGGATCGCGGGTACGACCTCAGGCTCATCACCTTCAGGGAGATCAGCCACACCAAGTCCCGCACCGCTGCCGACTACTGGCTGCTGCACCTCCTGCCGGAGAACTCCGTCATTATGAACGAAGTGGACGCCAAGCGGCTCGGGTTCAAGGACGGCCAGACGGTAAAGCTCACCTCGGCCTCGAACCCCGAAGGGGTCTGGGACCTGAAGAACGGCCAGAAGCGGCCGATCGCGGGAAAGCTCCGGGTGATCCAGGGGATCCGGCCGGGTGTCGTGGCCTTCTCCCTCGGTCACGGCCACTGGGCGTACGGCTCGGCCGATGTCCGCGTGGACGGCAAGGTGGTCAAGGGAGATCCGCGCCGCGGCAAGGGGCTCCACGCCAACGCCGCCCTGCGGGTGGACCCGGTCCTCGGCAACACCTGCCTCTCCGACCTGACCGGCGGGAGCGCGGTCTTCTACGACACGCAGGTGAAGGTCGTCAAGGTCTAACGCGATGACGCCGGCCATCGCCCTCGCCGAGGCGCCCTTGGCCCAGCGACCCTTCGACGAGCTGGTCGAGGAGGCGGTCGCCTTCCACGGCCATCTCTGTCCCGGCCAGGTCCTGGGCGTCCGCATGGCGGTCACCGGCTGCCGCGAGGTCGGCATCCCCCTGCCCCTGCAAGCCGGCAAGGGGCTGGTGGTGTTCGTGGAGATCGACCGCTGCGCCACCGACGCGATCCAGGCCCTGACCGGGGTCAGCCTCGGCAAGCGGACGCTCAAGCACCTGGACTACGGCAAGATGGCCGCTACGTTCGTCAACGTGGCCGGCGGGGCCGCCGTCCGTGTCTCGGCGCGCGACGATGCCCGCACCCTGGCGCCCTCGTATGCTCCTGGCGAGGCGGACGCGCGGCAGGCCCAGATCCAGGCCTACCAGGTCATGCCGGAGGCAGCCCTGCTCAGCATCGAGCCCGTCGTCGTGAACCCCGGCTGGCTCGACCGGCGCCGCGTCCGGGTGCTCTGCGAGGAATGCGGCGAAGGGATCAACTATCAGCGAGAGCTCACGGCCGGCGGGCGGATCCTCTGCCGGCCGTGCGGCGGCGAGGGATACTACTCAGCCCGCCCCCCTGGCCGTCGCTGACCCGCCCCCTCGGATTAACTCCCCCGCCCCAGCGGCGCTACCGCCGCGTGATCACGACGATCCGGCCGCGATCGCTCAGAAATGCGGTCAAGAGCCAGCTCACCACGCTGACGATCAGCGCCCCGAAGACGGCGGCCCAGAACCCGTGGACTTCGAACCCCTTCACCAGGAGCGAGGTCAGCCAGAGGGTGAGACCGTTCAGCACGAAGAGGAAGAGACCCAGGGTGACCAGGGTCAGCGGGAGGGTCAGGACGAGCAGGACCGGTCGGACCACGGCGTTGACGAGCCCGAGCACGAGCCCGGCCCCCAGGGCGGTGAGGATCCCCCGGATCTCGATCCCGGGCACGATGGCCGCGGCGAGAAAGATAGCCAGGGCGTTCGCGAGGACCCGGAGCAGGAAGCCCACGAGTCTACCCCCCTATTTCGGCTGGTAGACCCAGATCTTCCCGGCCGCCGCCAGCCCCAGCACGATCGCCTTCCCATCGCTCGCCGTCGTAATCGTCCCGGCCCACGGCGCGACCTCCTGGATCTTGAGCCGCATCCCGGGTCTCACCCCGTTCTGCCACAGGTGCTCCAGGAGCTTCCGGTCCGCCTCCGCCTCCTCGGTGATGCGCTCCACCACGACCGTCGTGCCTTCCTTGGCCTGGTCGAGCGGGAAGGGATGCGACTGGGACGGGCTCGCCATGCCGGGGATCGGGTTGCCGTGGGGACAGGTCGTGGGCATCCCGAGGATGGCCGCCAGGCGGTCCTCGACCTTGGGGGAGAGGGCGTGCTCGAGCCGGTGGGCCTCTTCGTGCGCCTCGGTCCAGTCGAGCCCGAGGATGTCCGTCAGCCACCGCTCGAGGAGCCGGTGGCGCCGGGCCATGACCTCCGCCATGGCCCTGCCTTTCTTGGTAAGCGTGATCTCCTTGCCCGCGGCCAGCCGAATGTAGCCCGCGCGGACCATGCGGTGGAGGGCCTCGGTCACCGCCGGGGGGGAGACCTTCATGTGCTTGGCAAGCCGCGCTCCGATCACGGGTCGGCCGCTCCCGGCGAGGTCGTAGATCGCCGCCAGATAGTCCTGGACCGAGGCCGTCGTCTCGGGGGATCGGGCGCCGCGGGTGAGGTGCGCCATCGGTGCCCCATTATGAGGCCTCCCCCGGCCCGGCGCAAACAGGGCAGGCGAAAATTAGGTTGACAGGATGTTTTGTATTAGGTATGGTTAAGGCCATCCCACAGGAGGCCGGAAATGAAACGCACCGCCATTCTGCTGCTCGGCCTGGGGCTGGGACTGAGCGCCGCCCTTCCCGCCTGGGCCTCCGCGTCCGAGGTGATCGTGTACTCGGCCCGCAAGGAGGAGTTGATCCGCCCCGCCCTGGACGCGTTCCAGAAGGCCACCGGCATCAAGGTCACGCTGCTGTCCGCAAAGGCGGGCGATCTGGCCCGGCGGATCGAGATGGAGAAGAGCGATCCGAAGGGCGACGTGTTCCTCGGCACCACCGCCGGGATCGCGGAGCTCCTCCGCCGAAAGGGCCTCCTGGCCCCCTACTTTTCCGCCGCGGCCCAGGAAGTGCCCGAGGAGTTCAGGGCGCCGGACGGCGGCTGGGTGGCCCTCACCGGCCGCGTGCGCGTCCTGATCTACAACCGCACCCTCGCCGCGGAGCGGGATCTCCCCCGCTCGTACTTCGACCTCACCGATCCGAAGTGGAAGGGCAAGGTGGCCGTGGCCTCCATGGGCGAGCGCACCACGGTGAGCTGGCTGGCCGCCCTGATGGCGCTCAGGGGCGAGGAGGCCACCCGCCGGTACGTGAAGGGGCTCCGGGACAACGGCCTCAAGGTCCTCAACAACAATACCGAGGTGCGGAAGGCCGTGACGCGCGGCGAGTACGCCATCGGCATCACCAACCACTACTACTACCTTCTCCAGCTCCAGGAAGATCCCCATGGCCCGGTGGGAATCCTCTACCCGGACCAGGGGCCTGATGGGATCGGCACCCCGGTCTTCTCCATCACGGCGGGAATCATCAAGGGGGCGAAGCACCCCGACGCCGCCCGGGGGCTGGTGGACTTCCTCCTGGGGGCCCAGGGCAACCGCCTGCTCGTGCAGGGAGAGTTCGAGATCCCGCTCATCGCGGGGATCCCGGTGCCGGGAGAGGACAAGGGCGTCAAGGGCCTCGGACAGTTCAAGAAGGCGCGGGTGACCCAGGTCCAGCTTGCGGACCTGGAGCCGAGGGTCGAAAAGCTCTTCGGGCCCTTCCTCATCCCGTAGTGACTGTCCGCCGCCGCTGGTCCCCGGCCGGGCTCGCTCTCGCCGCCCCGACGGCCTTCTTCGTCATTGGCCCGCTCGGCTTCCTCATGTGGATGGGTCTTGCCCAGGAGCGAGCCGACTTCCTCGAGCGGGCGCGGGACCTGGATCTGCTGATGGTGGTGGGGCAGGTCGCCCTCCTGGCCACGCTGACGACGGTCTGGGCGTGCGCGCTGGGAGTGCCGCTCGCGTGGCTCACGGTGCGCACCGACCTCCCCGCCCGGCGGCTCCTTCACTGGCTGGCGCCGCTCCCGCTGGCCATTCCGCCCTACATCGGCGCCTTGGTCTATCAGATCCTGCTGGCTCCGGGCGGAATGGCCCCGAGGTTCCTCGGCACCGGGAGCCTCCCCGTGAGCCTCTACAGCGTCGCCGGCGCCGCGTGGATCCTGGGTCTCTTCACCTACCCGTACCCGTACCTGCTCGTGAGCGGAGCACTGGAGCGGACGAACCCCGCGCTCGAGGAAGCCGCCCGCGGGGCGGGGCTGTCGCCGCGGCACGTGCTCACCCGCGTCACCCTCCCGCTGCTCCGCCCGTCGCTCTTGGCCGGCGCGCTCATCGTGTTCCTGTACGGCTGGGCCGACTTTGGCGTCGTCTCCCTGCTCCGCGTCCGGACGCTCACCACGATCATCTACGAGTACGTCCAGGGCACGCTGGACTGGGCGCTTCCGGCCGCCCTCTCGGTCTTCCTGACAGTCATTACGATCCTCGTCCTGCTCCTCCAGCTGCGGGTCCTGGGCCGGGCCCGCTACACTCAGATCGTCGGCTCGGCCAAGCCGGCGCCGCGGATTGCCCTCGGGGCGTGGCGCTGGCTGGCGTTCGCGTACGCCTGGGGGGTGCTCACGCTGACGCTCCTGCTCCCGCTGGGCGTCCTGGGCTATCAGGTCTCGCGGTTGCCCGCCTCCGACATGGGCGCCTTTGTCCTGACGCAGTGGCCCTACTTCGTGAACAGCCTCTGGACGGCGGTCGCGGGGGCGAGCCTCGCCCTCGTGATCGCCCTTGGCATCGGATGGCTTGAGGGCCGCGGGCTCTCCCGATCGGTGTCCGGACTCTTTCAGGTCGGCTACGCCATCCCGGGCACCGTGCTCGGGCTCGGCCTGGCGGGTTTCCTTCACGCCACGCTCCCCTGGATCTACGCGACCCCGCTGGCGCTGATCGTGGCCTATCTGGTCCTCTACATCACGCCGGCCTGCCAGGCCGTCAAGGCGGCGCTCGCCCAGCTGCACCCCTCGATCGAGGAGGCCGCCCGGAGCCTGGGCCGCGGGCCGCTCGCCGCCTTCCGCGCGGTTACCCTGCCCCTCATCAAGCCGGGCCTCGTTGCCGGCTGGCTGCTGGTGTTCGTCCTCTCCATGCGCGAGCTGGCGGCCACGCTGATCGTGCGCCCGCCGGGCTTCGATACCCTGCCCGTGCGGATCTGGATCCACGCCATGGACGTGGGGCCGGAGCCGCGGGCGGCGGCGCTGGCCCTGGTCCTCGTGCTCACCATCGCGCTCCCCTGGCTCGTGCTGCTCTCCCGCCGGCTCAGGGGAATCTCCCCGAGCGTGTGACGCCGTGGAGCTGCTGACCCTCGAGGATGTCACCAAGCGCTACGCGCCGGCTCAGCCGCCGGCCGTGGACGGCCTCACGCTGACCGTCGCGCAGGGAGAGATCCTGGCGCTCCTCGGCCCTTCGGGGTGCGGCAAGACCACCACCTTGCGCCTGATCGCGGGGTTCGAGGCGCCTGATTCCGGGCGCGTCGTCATGCGCGGCGAGACGATGGCGGGACCTGGGAGCTGGATCCCGCCCGAGAGGCGCGGCATCGGCATCGTGTTCCAGGACTACGCCCTGTTCCCCCACCTGACCGTGGCCGAGAATGTCGGCTTCGGTCTGCAACACCTCGGCCGGAGCGGCCGGCCACCGCGGGCCCGGCAGATCCTGGAGCTAGTGGGGCTGGAGACCTTCGCGAGCCGCTATCCCCACGAGCTGTCGGGGGGGCAGCAGCAGCGCGTCGCCCTCGCCCGGGCGCTGGCGCCCGCCCCAGCCCTCATCCTGCTCGACGAGCCCTTCTCCAACCTCGACGCGGACCTCCGCGCTCAGATGCGCGAGGAGGTGGAGCGGATCCTCCGCAATACCGGGACGACCGGCATCTTCGTGACCCACGACCAGGAAGAGGCTTTCACCCTCGCGGATCGCGTCGGAGTGTTGAACGAAGGCCGGCTGGAGCAACTGGACGCGCCCGAAACGATCTACCACCACCCTGCCACACTGTTCGTCGCCGAGTTCGTCGGGGCCGCCGACTTCCTCCCCGGACTGGTGACTCCCTACGGTATCGTGACGGAACTCGGCGTCTTCGCCGACACGGAGGCGCGGAGGCTCGGGAAGAAGGTGAAGGTCATGCTCCGCCCGGACGACGTTACCTTCGTCCCCAGCTCGGTTGGAGACGGAACGATTGTCCGCCGCGACTTCCGGGGATCCGAAAACCTCTACTGCATCCGGCTCCCCTCGGGCCAACGCGTCCATTCCTCCCAGGCATCGGCCACCCTTTACCCCAACGGGACCCGGGTCCGCGCCGAGGCTCACGTCATCCACGTGGTGACCTTCCCAGCATAGGCCCGGGTCCCTTGATTCGCTCCCCAGGCGTAGATGCGGTAGCATGAAGTGTACCCATGCGAGGCTTTGAGACCACGCCCCCGGATCTGCGGGCCCTCCTGCCGCAGCGCATCAGCCAGCTGGGCCTCAAGCTCGAAGGCTCGCCGGTGGAGCGCTTCGTCAAGAAGCTCTACCGGGAGGTCGAGCGGAAGGGCCTGAAGCACTTCCGCCCTCCCTGCTACCTCACCGACGAGTGGGGATGCCCCTCGGGAGAGCCGATCATCGGCATTCCCTTCTACCTCGCCGACGCCAAGCTGGCCCGCCTGGAGGACGAGATCGACGACGTCGAAGACGAGCGGGAGATCCGCATGTACCTCCGCCACGAGGCGGGACACGCCTTCAACTACGCCTTCAAGCTCTACGAGACCGCGGAGTGGCGGGAGCTCTTCGGGCCGTTCAATCGGCCGTACCGCGAGCGGTACCGCCCCGTCCCCTTCGACCGGAACTTCGTGCGCCACATCGAGGGCTGGTACGCCCAGAAGCATCCCGACGAGGACTTCGCCGAGACCTTCGCCGTCTGGCTGACCCCCCGCTCGCGCTGGCGCGCGCGGTACCGCGGCTGGCCGGCCATGCGGAAGCTCCGCTATGTGGACCGCGCGGCGCACGCTCTGCGCGACTCCGAGCCGCCGGTCCGCCTGGCCTCCACCGACATCACGGTGGAAGAGATGAACATGACCGTGGAGGAGTTCTTCCGCGCCAACCAGGGCGAGATCGCGCCCGTGGAGGTCGCGCTCGAGAACGACCTGCCCGACTTCTTCGTCCGCAAGGGGCGCCGCACCCGGGGGATCCGGCCGGCCTGGGAGATGGTCCACGAGCACCGCATCCCCCTGATCAACAAGATCGAGTACTGGACGGGGGTGCACCGCAGCGTCGTGCGGGCGCTGGTGGACAGCATCGCCGACGCCGCGGAACGGCTCCAGCTCTACGTCGAGACCAAGACCGAGCGCGCCGCGCTCGTCGAGCTCACGACCTACGCGACGACCCTCAGCATGAACTATCTGACCCGGGGGAGCTTCGTCCCGAGAGTCCGTCAGCGCATTCCGGAGGCGGCGAAACGGGCCGCCGCCCGAACGCCCAAGGAGACCGATGGCCAGACTCAGGATCGCGATCGCCCACAGCCCTGACGGCGACCCCCGGGTCCAGCGACGCCGCGCGGGCCTGCGGAAGACCGACGCCCAGGAGGTCGCCGAGGTGCTGCGGCGGGCCGGCCACAAGACGTTCTTCGTCGTCGTGGACGGGGCGCCGAAGTGCCTGAAGCGGCTGGCCAGCGTGGACGCCGACCTCGTCTTCAACCTGGTCGAGGGCTTCGGCGACGACAACACAAAGGAGCCCCACGTGGCCGCCTATTACGACCTCCTCGGCCTGCGGTATACGGGCTCGGGGATGCGCGGCCTCTCGCTGGCTATGGACAAGGCGCTGGCCAAGAAGATCCTCACCTTTCACCGCGTCCGGACACCGAAGTTCGCGACGGTCTTCCGCGGCCGCCTGGACTGGGCGCACGATATCGAGTTCCCGGTGATCGTCAAGCCCGTCCGCGAGGACGGCTCCATCGGCATCGGCTTCAGCGCGCTGGCCGGCAGCATCAAGGAGCTGATGGAGCGCATCGACGAGCTCCACGCGGACTTCAACCACCCCGTGCTGATCGAGCAGTACATCGACGGACGCGAGATCTACGTCGGGGTGATCGGCAACGCCCGGGCAGAGGCGTTCCCCCCGGTGGAGCTCGACCTCTCCCACCTGCCCAAGGGCAAGCCCCGGATCGCCAGCGTGGAGGTGAAGTGGGAGGAGGGCACGCGCGCCTACCGTAGCGCCAAGCTGCGGACCCCCGATGACCTGCCGCGCGAGGTCCTGGAGGCGATCCAGCACGCCGCGCTCACGAGCTTTCAGGCGCTCCAGCTCCGCGACTACGCCCGCTTCGACTTCCGGATCACCCCGGACCATAAGGTCTTCCTGATCGAGGCCAACCCGAACCCCTACCTCTACTCGGGGGCCGAGTTCATCCGGGGCGCCCGCGCGTCAGGCCGAACCCACCCCGAGACGATCCTCGAGATCCTGGAACTCGCCCAGGAGCGCTACCGCTCGCGCGGCTAGCACTCGGAGGGGGGCTCCGCCCCCCTTCCGATTCCTCCCCCCGAAAACCAGATTGCGCCGGCGAAGCCGGCGCTCGGGCACACGCGACCTACTGCTTTAGCCGAGGATCCAGTGCGTCTCGCAGTCCGTCCCCGAGCAGGTTGAAGCCGAGGACGGCGAGCATGATCGCCGCGCCCGGGAAGAAGAACACCCACCACGCGCCGCTCGTGAAGTACTTGTACGAGTCCGCCAGCATGGCCCCCCACTCGGGGGTCGGGGGCTGGGCGCCGAGGCCCAGGAACCCGAGCGCCGCGGCCTCCAGGATGGCGAAGGCGATGGCGAGCGTGGTCTGGACGATCAGGGGCGGCAGGCAGTTGGGAAAGATGTGCCGCCCGAGGAGCCGCCAGTCGCTCACCCCGAGCCCGCGGGCCGCCGTCACGAACTCCCGTTCCCGGAGCGCCAGGACTGCCCCGCGGCTGATCCGCGCGTAGACGGGGATCGAGACCAGGCTGATCGCGAAGAGCGAGTTCCGGAGGCCGGGCCCGATCATCGCGACGATGGCGATGGCCAGGAGGGTGGCGGGGAAGGCGAGCAGGATGTCCATGCAGAACATGACGACGAGGTCCACGCGCCGCCCCACGTAGCCCGCCAGGAGGCCGAGCACCGATCCCACGACCGCCGCCAGCGCCACCGAGCTGACCCCGAGGCCCAGCGAGACCCGTGCGCCGTGGAGCACGCGGACGAGGATGTCCCGTCCGAGCGTGTCCGTCCCAAAGGGGTGATCACCGGTGGGGGGCTTGAGCCGGAGCGCGAGGTTCGAGTCGGTCTTGGCGTCGTAGCGGTGGACGGCCGGCGTGAGCACCGCGATCAGCACGAAGGCCGCGACGATCCCCAGCCCCACGCGCGCCACGGGGCTCGCCAGGAGCCGGCGCCACGCGGCCCGGGCCGGGCTCAGCCCTGCGCTAGTCGTACTTGATGCGAGGGTCGATGGCGGCATAGAGCACATCGGTGACCAGATTGACGACGACGAAAATCACCGCGATAAAGAGGCTCGCCCCCTGGACGATCGCGTAGTCACGGGACTCGATGGACTCGTACACCCAGAGGCCGATCCCCGGCCAGGAGAAGATCGTCTCGGTCAGGATCGCCCCCGCCAGGAGGTGCCCGACCTGGAGCCCCACCACGGTCAGCACCGGGAGCAGAGCGTTCCGCAGGGCGTGGCGCAGGATGACCGCCGCCTGCGGCAGCCCCTTGGCCTCGGCGGTCCGGATGTACTCCTGGGAGAGCACCTCGAGCATACTCGCCCGCGTCATCCGCGCGATCACGGCCAGCGGGATGGTCGCCAGCGCGACCGCCGGCAGGATCAGGTGGCGAAGCGCGTCCCGCAACACGGCCCAGTTCCCCTGGAGCGCCGCATCCAGGATCACGAAGTTCGTCCACGGCTCGAACGCGGTGCCGGTGTCCAGGCGGAAGCCGGTCGGCAGCCAGCGCAGCTGGACGCCGAAGAACCAGGCGAGCATCAGCCCCAGCCAGAAGATGGGCATGGATACCCCGGCGAGGGCCCACACCCTGGAGAAGCTGTCTACCAGGGAGTTCCGCCAGACGGCCGAGACGATCCCGATGGGGATGCCGAAGAGGAGCGCGAGAAAGATCGCCGCCGTCGCCAGCTCCACGGTGGCGGGGAAGCGCCGGAGGAGGTCGGTCAGCACCGGGTCGCCGCGCACGATGGAGATCCCCAGGTCGCCCCGGACGATCTTCCCCAGATAGATCAGGTACTGCTCGGGGATCGGGCGATCGAGGCCGAGGTGGCGCCGGACCTCTTCCACCTTCTCGGGCGTCGCCCGCTCGCCGAGCATGGTGAGGGCGGGGTCGCCGGGGATCAGGTGGATGAAGCTGAAGACGAGGACGGACACCCCGAGGAGGACGGGGATGATGGTCAGGCTGCGCCGGACGGCGTACCGTCCCACCCCCGATGCTCCCCGGGGTTCCCGGCTCTACTGGACCTCGACGGTGTTGAAGTGCTCGGAGCCTGTGGGGTTCGTCACGTACCCCTTCACCTTCTTCGAGAAGGCGAGCGGCGGCTGGTTGTTGGCGATGAAGAGCCGCCCGACGTCCTCCTGGAGCATCTGCTCAGCCTGGCGGTAGAGCCGGGCCCGCTCGGCCTGCCGCGTCAGGCTCTGGGCGCGGAGCAGCAGATCGGCCAGGGGCTTGTTGGAGTAAAAGCCCTCGCGCGGCGCCCCCGGCGAGCAGAAGAAGTAGCAGATGAAGTTGTCGGGGTCGCCGTTGTCTCCCGTCCAGCCGAGCATGTACACGGGGAGCTGGCCGTTCTTGCGCTTGTCCAGGTACACGGCCCACTCGGCCGTCTGGAGCTGGACCTTGATCCCGGCCTTCGCCAGGTCGGCCGCCATCGCCTCGCCGATCTCCTTCGGGTTGGGGAAGTACGGCCGCGAGCGCGACATGTACCAGAAGACCAGCGGCTCCCTCTTGCCGTCCTCCCAGGTGATCTCGGAGAGCCCCTGGGCGAAGCCCGCCTGCTTCAGGAGCGCCTGGGCCTTCGCCGGGCTCCACTCGAAGTCCTTCAGCTCCTTGTTGTAGCCCCAAAGGGACGGCGGCTGGAACTGGCTCGCCACGAGCCCGGTCCCGCCGTAGAGCGCGTCCACGATCGCCCGCTTGTTGATGGCGTGGGCGAAGGCCAGGCGGACGCGCTTGTCCTGGAACTCCTTCACCTTGTAGTTGAACGCGATGTAGCCGGTCGTGTTGGTCGGCCGGAGGAGGATCTGGAGGTTCGGGTCGCTCCGGACGACCTTGACGTCGTCGGGATTGAGCCCCTCCATGCCGTGGATTTCGCCCGCCTTGAGCGCGACCAGGCGCTGGGAGTTATCCTTGATGTTCCGCAGGACGACCCGCTTCACCTTCGGCTTGACCCCCCAGTAGTCGGGGTTGGCCTCGAGGATGACCTCCTGGTTTGGCTTCCACTCGACAAACTTGAACGCGCCGGTGCCGACCGGGTGCTTGCCGAACTCGGTGCCCCACTTCTCCACCGCCTTGGGGCTGGCGATGTCGAAGACGAACATCGCCAGGTTCGCCAGGAAGGGCGCCTGCGGGGCCTTGAGCGTGATCCGGACGGTGTGCGAGCCCACCGCCTCGACCTTCTCGACGATGGACTTGTCGTCGAAGCCGCCGAACTGGGCCTCCCAGTACTCGAAGGTCTGGCCGGCCTTGACCTGGTTCTCGTGCTGGGAGTGGGCGGACTTCCACCACCGCTCGAAGTTCCACACCACCGCGGCAGCGTCCAGCGGGTTGCCGTCGTGGAACTTCACGTTCTTCCGGAGGTGGAACGTCCAGACCTTGCCGTCGGCCGACACCTCCCACTTCTCGGCCAGCGCGGGCTCGACCTCGGTCGTCGCGCCCTTGTACTTCACGAGGCTGTCGTAGATCTGCCGGGTGATCCGCGAGGAGATCCCGTCGGTGATGACGGCGGGATCGAGCTGGACCGGCTCTCCCTGCGCGCCGAAGACGAAGGTCTGGGCGGGCGCGGAGTCGGCCAGGCCGAGCAGCAGAAGGGAGACGAGGAGGGCGAACGTTCGATGACGCATAAAGGGGATCCCTCCGTGGGGATTGGGGTGAGTCAGAGTGGTCGGTAGCGTACTACGGCCGAGGAAAAAACGCAATCAGGAGCGGACGCGACGACCGCTAGGCCGTCGCCCCGCTCACGAACCGCCAGTCGAAGGCCTGCACCTGGAGGACGTCCAGCGTCGCTTCGAGGCGATCGAGGGAGACCGGCTTCCGCAGGACGTCGAGGGCGCCGAGCCGGAGGCACTGCCCGGCCTCTTCCTCCGTGGCCATTCCGGACACCACCACGGAGGGCAGCGCCGGCCGGCGGTCCTTGAGGAGCCGGAGGAGCTCCACGCCGCTCATCCCGGGCAGGTAGAGATCGACAATCATCGCGTCGGGATGGAAGCGGTCGAGCATTTCGAGCCCGGCCTCGGCGCTCCCGGCGACGAGCGCCTCGTGGCCCTGCGAGCGGAGGAAGTCGGAGAAGACCTCCGCCACCGGTTTCTCATCTTCGACGACCAGCACCTTGAGCGGCTGCCGGGGCATCAGGGAATTCACGACCCTCCGAATGCGCTCGAAGGAGGTTTGATCCAGATCGATGAAGGAAAACGCCAGGCCGTTGGGATCCTTGCGGACCGTCAGCGAAGACGCGGCGATCCCGGGCTCCCCGTCCGGGAGCTTGAAGTTGAGGCGCACCCGGCGGCCCGGCTGAAGGTTGGCGTCGGTCTTCACCTTCAAGCCCCCCGGGCTCAGGTTGACGGATTCCCCGTGCCACGTCCTGCCGGCGGCATCCTCCAGCCTGACCGGAAAACTGATCTCAACCCTCGGATATTTGCGTCGACCCAGCATTGTTTTCACCTCAAGACGGCGAATTTTCTCTCCAACCCGCCGCTTGAAGGAGCAATCGCCGTACCAAGGGGGAGCGTCCCCTGGGGGAGGCGGAAACCACCTGAAATTCCGTCCCATTTTCGGCCAGTCCGCGTCGGTCAAAGGGCACGGGGATGTCTGACGTGGCGTCATTTCGTCATGCGCGTGTCAGGCTGTCCCTTGCCTTGGCCGCTCCGTCCACGCTAACCTGGTTTCAATGCTGACCGTGCCGCTGCTGCTCGCCCTGCTCTTGCTTTCCTCGGAAACGGCCGGCCCGGCCCCGGCGTTCCCGTGGCAATCGTTCCGGACCATTGCCCGGGAGCCCATAGTCGGCGAGGTCGATCTCTGCACCCCCGGGAACCCCCGGAGCCGGGTCACCGCCTTCTTCATCCACCGGCCGACGGGCTTTTACCGCTTGTGGGCCATGACCCATGGGCGGGAATGGATGGCGGTCCGCTATGATGGAGACGCTCGCCCGGAGTGGGTTTGGCGCGGCACCTGGACCGGAGACGTCCTCACGGTCACGTCGGTCTCGCCGTATGACCGTTACGCGCACGCCTCGGCCTGCGAGGTGCTCTTCGGAACGATCTAGGGAAGCAGGTATGCCTCTATGGACGAGATCCCCGGCTGAAATGTTTACGTAAACGCCGCCCGGAGCGATCCCGTCCATCCGCAGTAAAGGAGGGGGACGCAACGATGAGCGTGAATGGGCTGGTTCACCTGCTGCGGAGGAAGAACGTGACCTACGAGCTGACCTACGCCCCCCTGGGCGCCCTGGTCGGTTCCTGCCCCCCCCGGATCTTCAACGACGACAAAGAGCTGGAAACCTTCCTGGCCGGGGCGCTGAGGATCGAGCCGCGGGAGATCGCCACCGCGCTGAGCGCCCTGGCCCGGAACGGGAGCTACTCCGTGTACGAGGTCAGACTGTCGGAAGCCCAAATCCAGGAGCACGGTCTTGGGACGGCCTGGTCGCTCTCGTGCTCCCGCGCGGCCGTGGTGGGCGCGTTCTAACGCTCAGCACCCGCCCGTGGCTTCGGGCTCGTAATCCTTCAGCTTGTAGGTTGTCGCGAAGTTGTCCTCCCAGATCTCCAGCGAGGGCCGGCCCAGGCGGTCCTGGCCGTCGAAGGCGACGATGGTCGCCCGCCTCACGAACTCCTGGGTGCCGATCCGCTTGGCCAGGAAGGCCCGCGCGGTCGCTTTGTCGGCGAACACGCCGAGCGTCTCCGCCTTCTGCCCCTCTTCGGACCGCGCGTTCGGCTTGAGCCAGGTGAGGATCACCGAGTAGCCGGTCAACGCCGGGCTGGAAAAGATCTCGGCATCGGCCGCCAGCTGCCGGAGGAGATCCACGCCGTGGCGGGAGAACATGGCCGAGGCGCGCCGAGTCTGGGGGAGCGCCGCGAACTCCGGCGTGATCTTCTGGTCCACCCAGACCCAGATGTTCAGGTACCGGTCGTCGCCCGGAGCGCCGGCGGGGCGGGTGAAGCCCAGCCCGCTCTTGTGCACGTCGAGCCACGGCCGGCAGTGATAGACCCGGTCGTAAATCTGACGGAGCTTCGCCTCGAACATCGTCCCCAGGGTCTTCCCCTTCTCGGTGGTGTACCTGTCGAGGGGCGCGATGGCCTCCTCAGGGGGAGCGGCGGCCGCCCCGCTCACGAGGGCCAGGACGATCAAGAGCGCGAGGCGCTTCACTGGCCTTTCACCAGGAAGCGGGCGCGCCGGTTCTGGGCCCAGCACCCCTCGTTGGGCTCCGAGCAAAGCGGGCGCTCCTTGCCATAGCTGACCAGCGTGAACCGATCCGCCGCCAGACCCCGGGCGAGGAGGTAATTCAGCGTGGCCTTGGACCGGCGGTCCCCGAGGGCCAGATTGTACTCGTTGGTGCCGCGCTCGTCCGCGTGGCCCTCCACCAGGATCAGATACTCCGGGTTGGCCTTCATCCAGGCCGTGTTCGCGTCCAGGATCTCGGCGTCCGCCGGCCGGATCTCGTACTTGTCAAAGTCGAAGTGAACGTCCTTGAGGGCGTCGATGGCGGTGAATTCCTGCGGGGGGGGCGGCAATACCGGCATGGGCGGTGGAGGCGGCGCCGGCGCTGTTTCGGCGACAGGCGTGACCGGCGCCTCGACGGGAGCCGCCAGCGGGGGCGGCGGTGTCCACAGCGCGACGGCAGGAGCCGGCGCCCCCGGCGCCGGAGTGGCAGCCGCCAGCGTGACCGTCGGCGCGTGCTTCGCGCAGCCGATCAGGAAGAGTACCAGTACCGACCCCAAGAAAACGAGATTCCACCGTCGCTGCACCATGGCGTCGTCCTCCCTTGACCCTTCGGGGGAGCAACTTCGCTGCCAATCCCATCGCAGGCGCAAGTCGGCCCCAGGCCGAGGAAAAATGAGGGCCAGCAGCCACTGTCAGCTTTGAGATTGTCAGACCGCAAGCCGGAACACTGTCAGTGAGCGGACAGAGGAAGGACCGTCTCTAGCCTCTTCGCATTTCGGCGAAGACCTCCTTCGCCGTGAGCATCGCCTCGCGGATCAGGGGCACGCCGACATAGCCGGAGAGGAGCAGCAGGACCTCGGTCAGCTCGTCCTCGGTCCATCCCTGGCGGAGCGCCATGTGCAGGTGGATGGCCAGTTCGGGGGTGCGGCCGGTGGCGGCGTCGGAGACCACGCAGACGAGGGTCCGCGTCTTCAGATCCAGTCCCGGCCGGGTCCACAGCGCGCCGAAGACGGTCTCGGTCGCCACGTCGATGAACTTCTTCATGATGGGGTCAGCATAGACAGTCTGGTTCATGCGCTCCACGTAGGTGTCGCCCATGAGGGCGCGCCGCAGCTCGCGGCCCTTCCGGTAGGTCTCGCTCTCGGCCATGGCTCGTCTCCTGTGGTTAGGGTTGGCGCTCTCGGGTCACCCCGGTATGATATCCTCGCGGGAGACCGAAGGGAGCCCTCATGACCGTCAGCCTCGGCATGCTCACGATGCCGTTCCACCACCCCGCCCGGGAGCACGCCACCATCCTGCGCGCGACGGAGGTGATGCCCCGGTTCGCCCAGCATGCCGGGGCGACGCGGGCGAGGTGATGGCCGGACTCGCGAGCGTGATCGGGCTCCTCCATCCGGGGGAAATGGGCTCGGCCGTCGGCGCAACCCTGGTGGCCGGCGGCTCGCGGGTTTTGTGGGCGTCCGAGGGGCGGGGAGCGCGGACGCGGCAGCGAGCGGAGGAGATCGGCCTCGAGGACGCGGGCACCCTCGAGCGGCTCGCCCGCCGCGCGGAGGTAATCGTCTCGGTGGCGCCGCCCCACGCGGCCGTGGACGTGGCGCGCGCGGTCGCCGCCCTCCGGTTCACGGGCCTCTTCGTGGACGCCAACGCGGTCTCACCCGAGACGGCGCGCGAGATCGGTCGCATCGTCGAGCGCGGCGGCGCTCGCTTCGTCGACGGCGGCATCATCGGGCCCGCCAACCGCAGGCCCGGTGCGGCGCGCATCTACCTCTCGGGCGCGGAGGCGGCGCGGGCGGCCCTCCTCTTCGCCGCCGGCCCAGTGAACGCCGTGGCGCTCGACGGGCCCGTGGGCGCGGGCTCAGCGCTCAAGATGGCCTTCGCCGGCTGGAATAAGGGGATGCAGGCCCTCCTCATGGCGATCCGCGCCCTCGCCGCGGCCGAGGGGGTGGATCAGGCCCTCCTGGCCGAGTGGCGCATCTCCATGCCCGAGGTCCCCGCGCGCTCCGAGCGCACCATCCACGACAACGCCCGGAAGGCCTGGCGCTTCGTGGGCGAGATGGAGCAGATCGCCCGGACGTTCGCGCAGGCCGGGCTCCCCACGGGGTTCCACGACGCGGCCGGCGAGGTCTATCGCCGTTTGGCCGGCTACAAGGACACCGCGACACCGCCCTCCGTGGAAGAGGCGATCGCCGCTCTCCTCAAGCGCGTCACGCGCGAGGGCAGCTGAGCCTCGGCAAGGCCGCCCCCCATCAATTGGTCGCGGGGGCCCACTTTGAATTGTGGGCGCTCTTGATGCCAACCCTGGGCAGCGCTTCGTTGCAATCGTGGCCTTGACAGGTCCGTCATCCCCGCCGTACCCTCCGAATGCTTGAACGACAGGAGGAACCGCATGCCCAGCGTGGACTACCAGCGGCTCGTAATGCCGCTCGGCGAAGCGATCTTCACCCAGCGGTCCATCCGTCGCTTCCGCCCCACCCCGATCCCCATGGAAGACCTCCGGCTCATCGTGGAGGCGGCGGTGCGCGCGCCGAACGGCGGCAACCGCCAGATCACCCGCTTCCTGGTCGTGACGGACCGCGCGCGCATCCGGGAGTTCGGCGCGCTCTACCGCGAGGCGTGGTGGGCCAAGCGCCGGGACGAGGGCCACGCCTGGAAGGGCATCGACGACATCCCGCCGGAGGAGAAGACCCATCGGGCGGCGGCGGGGCTCGCCGACGAGATGAAAGACGTGCCGTGCGTGGTGTTCGCCCTTGCGATGCCGCCCGGGGTGGCCAACTCCGTCATCCCGGCGGCCCAAAACCTGATGCTCGCCGCCCGGGCCCTCGGCATCGGGTCGGTCCCGACCACGCTCCACCCGAGCGTCATGGACCGATTCCGCACCATGTTCGGGATCCCGAAGGACGTCGCCTTCCACTTCTGCATCCCGCTCGGGTACCCCCAAGGGACGTTCGGCCCGAACGTGCGGCGGCCGACCGCGGAGACGACGTTCCTTGACCGCTGGGGCGGCGCCGTGCCGTGGCCGTGACAGTGGGTGAAGGGGGTCTCTATGTACCACACAAACATGTATGAAGGCATGCTGGCGGAAACCATCACCATGCGTGGGGCCAAGGGGGATGTCATCAATGCCTACTATGCCCGGCCTCTGGGGCCCGGACCCTTCCCCGGCATGGTCGCGATCCACCACGCACCCGGCTGGGATGAATGGTACCGGGAGGCCACCCGCAAGTTCGCCCACCATGGGTACGCGGCGATTTCTCCCAACCTTTATTTCCGGGACGGCCATGGGACGCCAGAAGATGTGGGGGCCAAAGTGCGGGCGGCTGGCGGCGTTCCGGACGACCAGGCGGTCGGCGATGTTGAAGGGGCCATGCGGTACCTGCGCTCGCTTCCGTACGTCAACGGCAAGGTGGGTGTCTTCGGCACCTGTTCGGGGGGCCGACACGCGTTTCTCGTCGCGTGTCGTGTGAAGGGCTTTGACGCGGCCGTGGACTGCTGGGGTGGGCGTGTGGTGATGTCGAAGGAAGAGCTGACCGCCAAGCAACCCGTTGCCCCGATCGACTACACCAAGGACCTCCCATGCCCGCTCCTGGGCCTCTTTGGCGCGGAGGACAAGAGCCCATCCCCGGAGCAGGTGGCCCAGCACGAGCAGGAACTCAAGAAGCACGGCAAGACCTACGAGTTCCACATGTATTCCCAGGCGGGCCATGGCTTCTTCTACTACGACCGGCCGGCCTATCGCCAGGAGCAGGCGGTGGACGGCTGGAAGAAGGTGTTTGCCTTCCTCGAAAAGCATCTGCGTACGTCTGCCAAGTAAGGAGCGCGACCATGTGCACGATGATCGTCCAGCAAGCGGCGATAGATGGCAGCGGCAAGGGAACCCAGGGCTGGTTCACGGTGCGCCAGATCAACGTGTCCTATGACCACCCCTACCACGTACCGCTAGAGCATGCGCTGAACATCGACTTCGTGAATGAGGCCGAGGGCCCCGGGGCCCGGGTCGCGGTGGAGCTGAGCGTGCAGTCGGCCCGCCACCTGGTCCAGACCATCCGGGCGGTGCTGGCCCGGGCTGAGGCCGGCGGCTACCTGGAGGGCGCCAGATGATCGACCGGATTCGGGACCGGGTGAACGCGAACGCGGGGCTGGTCCGCCGCGGGCAGTATGTCAGCCTGCCGTTCCTGCTCGGCATCGGGGAGGAAGACTACGTCGTCACGATCGAGAAGGGCCGTGTCTCATCGGTGGAGCCGCGGCGACTCGCCACGGCGACAGGCCGCTTCACGATCCGCGCCGCGAAGGCGGTGTGGGACGAGTTCTGGAAGCCCGTCCCAAAGCGGAACCACCACGACCTCTGGGCGATGCTCGCGGCGGGGATCGCGAAGATCGACGGCGACCTGCTGCCGCTGATGCAAAACTTGCAATACTTCAAGGACGTCCTGGCCGCGCCGCGGCCACCGCGGGAGGGCTGAAGCCATGCCGGAGTTCGAGCCGATCGTCGGGCGCTACTTCAAGATGAACGTGGCCGGCGACGACTACCGCATCCACGTCGAGGAAGCGGGCCGCGGAACCCCCCTCGTCTGCCTGCACACCGCCGGCGCCGACACGCGGCAGTACCGCCACCTCATGTGCGACCCCGCAATCACCAACCACTACCGGGTCATCGCCTTCGACCTGCCGTGGCACGGCAAGTCGAACCCGCCGGTCGGCTGGCGCGACCGCGAGTACCGGCTGACGACCGACCTCTACGTGCAGACGATCATGGCCTTCTGTCGCGCGATGGCGCTCGAGCGGCCGGTCGTCATGGGCTGCTCGATGGGCGGACGTGTCGTGCTGCACCTCGCGTTGAAGCATGCCATCGATTTCCGCGCGGTGATCGCTCTCGAGGGGGCCGATCGGGTCGAGCCCTATTACGAGCTCGACTGGCTGCACCGCCCGGACGTCAATGGCGGTGAGGTGTGCGCTGCCTTCGTCTCAGGCCAAGTCGCGCCGCAGAGCCCGGATGAACACCGGTGGGAGACGCTGTGGATGTACATGCAGAGCGGGCCCGGCATCTTCAAGGGTGACCTGTACTTCTACTGGTACGACGGGCACTTCGATGACCGCTCGCCGAAGATCGACACCGCCCGCTGCCCCGTCTACCTGCTGTCGGGCGAGTACGATTCCTCCTGCACCCCCGAGCGCACCGAGGCGACCGCGTCGCGCATCAAGGGGTCGAAGGCCACGGTGATGGAGGGCATCGGGCATTTCCCCATGGCGGAGAACCCGGCGCTGTTCCGGAAATACATCCTGCCGGTCCTGGACGAGATCCGCGAGACGGTTAGATAGCCTGTAGGGCCCCGTTCGATGGCCGCCCGCTACGACGGGATCGGGCTCCTGCGCGCGCTCTAGCCCGGGGCTACGGGCCCTGCACAACGGGAGCGGGAGCGTGCACGGCCGCCGCGGGCGGCTCGGAGACGGGCCAGCAGGTGCGCGGAGCGGCGTCGGAGTCCACGCAGGCCAGGAGCACCGGGCCCGCGTCGGCCCACCTGCCGTGGAGGTTCGCCACGATGAGGTAGGCGATGACGATGACGCCCGCGATGACGAGGGAGACGATGGCGATGGTGGTGAGCACGTCCGCCTCGGCCCGCGCGGGGGCGGCCAGCGTGAGGACAAGCACCGCGACTAGGATCACCGCCACCACTCGAAGGCCCGGCCAGGAGGGTGTCATGGCACGATTATAGGCGTCCCGGGGCCGAGGACCGAGGAAAAACTCCGGGTCTAAAGACCGCGATGCAGTTGGATCTCGGGGATCAACGGGTACCCCGTAGATGCGGCTATTGACATTACTTACACAGTTACCAATAGTTAAGTTGATGGCTTAGGAGGTTAGCGATGGCAAGGTGCGAAGCTTGTGGAAGAGAACTCAAGGACGAAGCGCAGCGATTCTGCAGCGACGAGTGCCGCGGCGTCTTCATGAAAAGATCGAAGCAGGGCACACCGAGGTCCCCAGGGCGAACCGCCGCAAGAAGGCGGCGCCGGCGTGGACGCTGAAGTCAAATGACGACACTTACCGGAGGTGCGTCAACATCTCCCGTGGTTGGCTCCTAACGGAGCGCGGCCCGGGCCGGTGAACGACGCCGGATGCGTCAGCCATGAAGGCCGGGTGGCGGCCACGCCACTCTAACACGAGACGAACACTGGCCTCGGCTCAGCCGAGGACGATTCGGACGCGATGTCTTTTCCGGTCATCGGCGAGCATGATGCTGAGCTCGCCGTCGAGGGAGACGCCATCAACCTCCACTGACGACACTCCCCGGGACACACCCTGTGTGTTCTCCACGACGATGTCATAACGCGCGGAGCGATAGCGGAATACCATCTCGAAGCCGCGCCACGCACGCGGGATACACGGGTCTATCGCGAGCCGCGCGCCACGCAGCCGGAACCCGAGAATCGACTCCACCCCCGCCCGATACATCCAACCCGCTGATCCCGTGTACCACGTCCAGCCCCCGCGGCCGACGTGCGGCGGCTCGGCGTAGACGTCCGCCGCGACGACGTAGGGCTCGACCTTGTAGCGTCGAACGCCCGCTTCCGTGCTGGCGTGGTTGATCGGATTCAACATCGCGAAGAGTTCGACGGCTTTATCCCCGTCGCCGAGCGCCGCGAAGGCGATCGCCGACCAGATTGCCGCATGCGTGTATTGCCCGCCGTTCTCCCGGACGCCGGGCAAATACCCCTTGATGTAGCCGGGCTCCAGGGGTGTGTCGTCGAATGGCGGTGTGAAAAGCAATACGAGGCCGTCTGCGCGACGCACGAGGTATTCGTCGACAGCTGCCATGGCGCGCGCTCCGCGTGCCGGGTCAGCCGCCGCCGAGATCACGCTCCAGGATTGCGCGATCGAATCCATGCGGCATGCGTCGTTGACGGCGGACCCGAGCGGCGTCCCGTCATCGAAGAAGGCACGCCGATACCAGTCGCCGTCCCAGGCCTCGCGTTCGAGCGACTCCTTCAGCGCGCTCACGTAGCTCCGCCACCTCTCAGCGCGCTCGCCCTCCCCGCGCGCGTCGGCCAGCTTCGCCCATTCGGACAGAACCGCGTGCAGGAACCACCCCAGCCAGACGCTCTCCCCCTTCCCTTCGGCACCCACCTCGTTCATCCCATCGTTCCAATCCCCCGTGCCCATCAGAGGCAGGCCGTGAGTTCCGGCCGTCAGGCTGTGGTCGAGCGCGCGCACACAGTGCTCGAAGAGGGTGCCCCGCTCTTCAGAGACGCGTGGTTCGAAGTACGACTCGCGCTGTCCGACCACGAGTTTCGGCCCATCCAGGAAGGGAACGATCTCGTCGAGGACAGCGCCGTCGCCGGTGACCTCGACATACTGGGCGACGACGTACGGGAGCCAGAGCGGGTCATCGGAGATTCGGGTTCGGACGCCGCGACCGCCGGGCGGGTGCCACCAGTGCTGGACGTCACCCTCGACGAATTGCCGCGCCGCGGCCCCGAGCACATGCTGCCGCGCCAGCTCGGGCTCGGACACCGCGAGTGCCATCACGTCTTGAAGCTGATCGCGAAACCCGTACGCCCCACTGGCCTGATAGAACGCCGACCGCGCCCAGACCCGACACGCAAGCGTCTGGTACAGCAGCCACCGGTTGAGCAGTATGTCCATGGCCCGGTCGGGCGTCGCGACCTGCAGGGTGCCGAGCACCTCGTCCCAGCGCTCGCCGACAGCCCGCAAGACCGCCGCCACGTCACGGGTCCGGTAGCGAACGATCAGCTCCCTCGCCTGCTCGGGGCTCGCCGCCTCGCCGAGGAAGAACACGGCCTCCGCCCGTCCTCCAGCGGGCAGCTCGATCGTCGCCTGTAGGGCGCTGCACGGATCGAGGCCGGCGCCGACCCGTCCCGAGAGCCGGTCTCTTCGCGCGAGCGCCGCTGGATAATCCGGCGTGCCGTGACGCCCGAGAAATTCCGTCCGGTCGGCGGTCCACGCCGTTTGAGTCCCGCCGAGGTCGGCAAACGCGACGCGACCGCCGAATTCGCGGCTCCACGCGTTACGCGCGAACATCGCGCCCGTCTTCCCGTCGATCTCGGTGACGACGAACGGCGCGGCGGCGCTCCGCGACACACCGAGGACCCATTCGACGTAGGCGGTCACGGACAGCCGCCGTGCCCGGCCCGACGAGTTCGTCAGAGTGAGACGCGAGATCTTGATGGAGTCGTCGAGCGGCACAAGCTGCAGCAGCTCGAGCGAGACGCCGTGCGAGACGTGTTCGAAGGAAGTGTAGCCCTGCCCATGCCGGATGACGTAGGGTGAGGTCCCCTCGCGAATGGGGAGCGCCGTCGGACCCCACAGATCTCCGGTCTCTTCGTCCCGGACGTAGATCGTCTCGCCCGCCGGGTCGCTGACCGGATCGTTCGACCAGGGGGTGAGCTGGTTCTCGCGGCTGTTGACCGACCACGTGTACCCCGAACCCGACTCGGAGACCTGGAAGCCGAAACTCGAATTCGCGATCACGTTGAGCCACGGCGCCGGCGTCCACCGCCCCTCGCCGAGGATCGCTACGTACTCGCGTCCATCCGCCTCGAAACCGCCGAGGCCGTTGAAGAGCTCGAGATCCGGCTGCGGGATCGCCACCTCCGACGTCAACTTCGTCGCCGCCCGCCGCCGTGGCTGAGCGACCGGAGCGGCGTCGGGTCGCTCCGCACGCGTCATCTGCTCGGCGAGCGTCCCGCGCTGGCTCGACAGCACCGCGCGCGCCACGGCCTGTAGCACGTCACGTTCCGGCGCCGTCATGCGGTCCGCTCGGACGATATACACGTTGCCGTGCGGCTCGTGTCCATCATGGGGCTCCGCCGACTGGCTCGTGCGGAGGAGCGTCTCGAGCAACGACTGCAGATCCTGAACGTAGGACGGCGCGCGCTCGTTCAGGATCACCAGATCGACCGCGAGCTGCTTGATCCGCCAGTACTCGTGCGCGCGGAGGAGCTCCCGCACGATGCCCACGTCCTCGGGCTCGTCGATCTGAACGAGCACGATCGGGAGGTCACCCGAAATCCCGAGAGCCCACAGCGCGTCGGGACCGCCCGTGCGACGCGCGAGCACGTCCGCGGAGGGCCGGAGCCTCCGGTCCGAGTAGAGCACGCGGCTGGCGAGGCTCTGGAAGAGGTGCGCCTCGTCGGGACCGATCCCGAGGTGGTGCAGTTGAACCTGCGCGTGCGTCCACGCCAGCATCGCGGCGCGGTCGAACGTCGCCGCGTCGCGATACTTCTCGGCGAGGCCGAGGGCCTCCGCGCGCGACGGCGCGACGAGCGTCGAGAAGGTGACGCGCACGGTGACGCCCGGCGGAAGCCGGACGCGGCGTCGGAGGCTCACGATCGGATCGAGCACCGCGCCGACGGTGTTGGAGAGGGGCTGGCCGTCGATCACCGCAGCTGGGGTTCGGATCCCGCGCCCGCGGCCGAGGAACCGGGCGCGGTCAGTCTCCCATTGCAGTTGGCCAACCGTCTCGCCTTCG
>Ga0209641_10000091_pt1 | contig 65649 bp, 59 predicted proteins | sample RifCSP16_1_FD_184022 | JGI IMG/M metagenome (GOLD analysis project Ga0209641, IMG submission 184022) | Soil microbial communities from Rifle, Colorado - Rifle CSP2_sed 16_1 (SPAdes) (version 2) | ecosystem: Environmental > Terrestrial > Deep subsurface > Rock core/Sediment | place: Rifle... | reverse complement strand
GACACGGAGGAGCAGGTCAAGCGCATCATCGGGCTGCCGGGTGAGACGCTGCAGATCACGTCAGGCGAGGTCTACATTAACGGCCGCCGGCTGGACGAATCGTACGCCGTGGGTGCCACCTACCCCGATTTCGGGCCGACCACCGTTGAGGAAGACTCCTACTTCGTCCTCGGGGACACGCGATGGGTGCGGGAGGACAGCCGCGATTTTGGCGCTGTCCCGCTGAAGAACATCGTGGGCAAGGTGAAACCGGGCGAGTTTTTCCCATTCCGCTAAACGATCCCGACACCCCACCGAAAGGGACCTCTCTGACCTGAACAGCCCGTCAGTGTCCCTACACTTTATGCGTCTTGGCATCTCCTTTGCACCCAAGGTCCAAAAACCGGCGCGTAACACTCTGAAATGAGGTTGCATCCCACCACAGCGGGCGACAGGAGCCTGTCGGCCTTTGGCGGGACCATGGTGACGCCATGACTACTCGGTTTTCCCAGGGCCATATCTCGCGGTATCCGTGGACGAGTCGATGAACGCGCAGGATCTCCAACAATATCTCTTGAAGGTGGTGGAGCAGACCCGGGCACTCGACATCCGCCACTACGAGTGGCGGGAGCATAATTCCCTTGAACGCGAACTCCTCCCCGCCGTTATCGAGTCCCTCTCGGGGGCGATCGATGTATTCACCCACATGCTGACGCATTACGGGGACAGTCGGGAAGATGAGACTCCGGGTGCAGGATCGCGCACTTCCGATGCGGGCTCCGGTGACGGGGGTGACCGCGTGACTCACGCGGAGGCAGGCGTCCAGCGTATCACCGACCTCGCCTTTATGGCCCGGTGGGAACTGTACCGCGAGCGCGAAGGACTGGGAAAGATTCCTTCGGGTCGCGCGGCGTGGGCCATTGTTTCCGAATGCGGGCGCGCGTGCAGACGGTTGATCACGTCAGCGATTGCGATCGAAGACGCCATGTGCGCATACGAAGGTTTGGAAAATACCCTCCGCCATCTCTACCAAACAGAGCTCAGCCGATCGCTCCAAGTCCGGCGCGCGTATGCGATGCTTCGGCACACCATAGTGGGCGACGGTCCCTCGCCCGGGGAGAGTGTTCGTGAGCGACTTCGCAGGGCTGCCTTCGCCATTGCACGACTCGTCGGCAACGACGTGTACGCTGACTTACGTGCCTCGGACCGCATGCGCATAGAGGCCGTCCAGCGCCAACTCACCGAGTGGCGTGAGGCGAATCGATATTCCGATCCCCTTGTGGGTCTCAGGCTTTGGCAGGAGATCGAGAACCTCTCCGAGCTCTTGCTCGAGGTGAACAAGCGCGCCGAGCTCCGAGAGCACGATCAGGCCGTCGTTGCCGAAGCGCATGCGAAACTCTTCCGCGCCGCCAGCGCGCCGGATCTTGTGCCGCAGGATCTCCTACTCCAACTTCAGTCTCTGTTCGGCAGGGATGGGGAACTCGACAGGCTGATCACTGACCCCGGGTCGCATTCGACTGCGGACTGGAGACGGCCCCTCGAAGAGGTTCTCGAAGGGCTGAACCGCACCAAGCAAGAGATAGAGGGACTGCAAGGGAGCCTCGGCCCGTCTCTATTTTCATTCTAGTGCCCTTCCAGCATTTCTCATCCAGTTCACACACCCCTCACGTTCGAGATTTTCCTGCGCGAAAGACGGTTTCCCGGAGAGGGTACTTTTCGCTTGACAGTGTTCTCCCCCGTTGGCTAGAAGGGGAGCACTCGTATTTGCAGTCAATCTAGCGCGTGCGTCCCACGGTCCTGCTCGCGAGAGGAGCATTCCTCCATGCGCCGTCCACCACACCGCTTGTATGATGGATTCGGTCACACGTCTCCTGAATTACAGTATAGAGTGGTAAGGACGAGCTGGTGAAAAGATGGCGTATTACTTGGTTCAGGCGAGGCCAAGGCAAGAGCGGCTCAGGGAGCTGGAGAAGCTGCTGGCGGAGCGGGCCTTTGACGGGCTGCGGCCCTTCGGGCAAGCGCTGAGCGCGGGTCTCGCTGGCGCGCGGGTGGGTGCCGAAGGACTCGCCCTCTGGGAGGAGGAGGACTACTGTTCACCACCGCTCGCTATGGAGCGGGCCGCGGTGCTCGACAGCTATTTTGACGATATCCAGGTCGAGGCGGTCATGCCTGGCGAGGGGTGGAGTCGCATTCAGGAGATGCCGCGGCTTTTCCCCGCTCTCGCTTTACGGGGGTTCAGTACTGAGGACTGAGGGCTGAGGACTGAGCACTGGCTAGCGCTTCGGGGATTCTTATCGGAGCTGGATATTCCCGGTGGCGGGGTCATAAGCGTACAGGCTGACGTCGATTCTTTGGTTCTGGACGAGGGGCAGTTCGGTCAAGCTTGCCGGGAAGCGGCCATTTTCCACGTAATACTGCTGGATCGCTGTCTCGAGCGCCTTCATGTCTGCCTGAGCCCGCACCCTTTCAACGCGTCCCTTCGCATCGATGACTTGTTTCCCGTATTGCTGAACGGGGTTCTGGCCTTCACCGCATCCCAGAACGAAGAAGAGGACGAACAGAGTGACCGTAACCGGCGCGACTTGATTGCTGAACACGCTCCTCCCCCGGCTTGGTTATTCAATGTCAATTACCAGCGCCGATCTGCAAGGGGCGTGCCGGGAGGAAGTGATGCCCAAAGCCATCTGGAACGGAGCCGTCCTGGCCAAGAGTGACCGAGCAGTCAATGCGCGCGGGGTCGTGGTACCCCGGATGGATTCCCCGAGCGGAGAGCAATCTTTTGCTTGACAGGTAACGCGGGTTCTTGGCAAAATCATGTTTGATTTCGCCGCCAAAAGGCCTTCGTGCAGGAACCTGTGGAGGAGGGAGCCGCTCCTTCCCCCGGGTAAGAAAGAAATGAGCTGCGTGAAGATAGCCTGCGGCCCAGGCGTAGCGCATTGGGTTGCGTGGCGGGCATTTAAATGGCCCTCTCGGCGGAGCATGGCCCGAGAGGGCGTTTTCTTTTTCCGACAGGGACTTTTCCGGATTCCTACACAACAGAGGCTCGTGACTAATTAAGAAAATCCCGTTTGATTTCGAGGCAACGGCCAAACCGCTTAAAGGAGAGTAGAGCGATGGGACCCCGGGACTTCTACAAGCTTCTTTTGTCGTCGGACCGGTGGCGCGGACAGTTTGAATTTGAAATTACCCCTTGACACGGGGCGGAGGCTTTGCTACAGTGCCGATCATATACTGGCTTTCAATCCTAGGATCTGCGGACGGACCCAGGGCCGGTCCCGTCCCCGGAGGCCAAGGCGCCTCAAGGAGGAATTAGGTTCCTCCGCGAGGCGTTTTTATTTTTCGGATCGGAAGATCCTAGCCAGAAGATGGAGCCCAAGAGCCGTGAGCTGGGGCCCGTTTGAAGGTCCATGAGATGAGGGCGCAGGAAGACGTTATTCGTATCCTTATCATTCACCGCAGTCGTCTGATTCGGGAGGGTTTCGCCTTTGTCTTGGACCACCAAGAGTCCATATCCGTGATTGGCAGCGTTGCCGGGGTCGGCGAAGTCGTCGGTGATCTGGAGCGGCTTCGCCCGGCTGTCATCCTCCTGGATCTCTGCCTCCCGGACCGGGGTGGTCTGAGAGACGCGCAATGGATCCGGGAGGTCCTTCCTGGAGCCAAGATTCTGATGACAGGGCTCAGCGAATTGGAATCCGATGTTCTGGCGTGCTTCGAAGCAGGGGCAGCAGGGTATCTTCCCCAGGAAGCATCACTGGAGGAGCTGCTGAATAGCATTCAGGCGGTAGCAGCGGGAGAGGTTCTCTGTTCACCCAAGGTCACGGCTTTGCTCGTCTCCCGGATTGCCGAGGCTAGTCGTGAAAGGGAGCTGCGTCGCGTCCAGGGTCTGCCGAACCTCACCCGTCGCGAGCTCGAGATCATCGCCCTCGTTGAGGAGGGATTAAGTAACAAAGAAATCGCTGTCCGCTTAGAGATAGAAATCCCGACGGTCAAGACCCATATCCATAACATTCTGGAAAAGCTACAGCTTGATGGCCGGCGCGAAGCCGCACAGTATGTGAGAGAGTGGGGTTTGCTGAGGAGTTCGCCATGAGGAGTTACGGGATGGAGTAGGAAGGATTAATCCTTTTCTGCCAAGAGGGCGCGTTGGGTCTACGGAGACGTAGACCCTTTTTTTGTGCCCGAATACATCAAATCTACAACCCCGATCTATTGTCTTGCCTGGGCATAGTCTTTACCGTATCACGCACAGGCGGAGTGAGTGTGGCGATGAAGCTCAAGATTCTCTTAGCAAATCGTCCTCGAATGTTGCGTGAAATGGTGAGGAAGATCATCGAGGACGAGCAAGACATGGAGGTGGTGGGGGAGGTCTTGGCTCCGGTGGATCTTCTCGTCGCTGTGAGAGAAACAAGGGCGGACGCGGTTATTCTGACCATGAGGGGTTCTGAGGAGCCGGGCATTTGTAGTCACCTGCTCGCCGAGTATCCGGACCTCACGATCCTCGGTTTGGCATTTGAGGGTCAAAAGGCCTTTGTGAAGCAACTGCGTCCCCGGCGCGAAGAGATCGCTGACCCCACGGGGGCGAAGATCCTCAGCGCCCTTCGTAATGCCATCCGGGGCCCGTGGTTATCGGTTGATAAGGTTCAATGAAAAACTGGCGAATTAAGAGCAGCATGGTCGCGGCAGTAATGTTTTGCTTTCCGGCCGGGTCAACTGCCTGGGCTGGACAAGGGGTACCTCCAGAGACACGCGAACGCTTGATGCAGAAGGTCATGTCGGAAAACAAGGAGCCCAAGAAACGGGTCGGCGAACTGAAGGCTGAAATGGCTAAGCTGAAACTCACCGAACAGTCTCTGAATCATCTACGACAAGAGGGGCTTCCTAACGAAATTGTAGAAAAGTTAGAAGCGCTTACAGATCAAGAGTTTAATACAGAAGACGCATTCTTGGAGGCTGTGAGGCAGGAAATAGGAAGCGATCACACTGTCAGCTATAAAGCGCAAATGTTGAAACATGCCCTAAAACATGCCGCGAATGACATTTCGGAAATTAAACGTATCACCGAAATGCTACAGGCACAGAATCGTGCCATCGAAGCGTTACAGGCACAAAATCGCGCGCTTGCGACCCGACTTGCCGAGCTCGAAACGGCACAGCACCAGCGCGCGCAGAAGCAAGAGGAAGCCGAGAATCAGCCCGAGAGGGTCGAGGTCGAGAGCGGGGACCTGAAACAGCTGGAGGAACGCGTCAAGGAATTGGAGACCGAGAAAACTGCCCGGGAGGAAGCTAGCCGTTCGATCATTCGACAAGCCCTTTCGACGTTGGGGTCGAAGATCAACGAGTCCGTGAGCTTGGGCGGTGTCCTCGAGGTGCTCGCTGGACGGAGCGAGGATTTCTCAGGTAGAACTGAGAGCGTGCTCAAATTGAATACAGCGGAGCTCCAATTTGAAATCCAGGTAAACGAGTGGACCTTGGGAAATCTCGTCATCGAATTTGTTGATGGTACGGATGTTCTCTTTCCCACGACCGCGGGCTTCAACGCGGGGGTTGAGCGAATCAATATCGACACGGCGTTCCTTACCATTGGCGATCCGCAGAGATTCCCGCCTTTCGTGCAGTTTGGCCGGATGATCTTGCCCTTTGGAATCTCGACGGGCGACCCCGTGGCAGACGTGCTGAGCATTGAAGACCCACTGACGATCGAGGCATTCGAGATGAGAAACACTGCCATCGGCATTGGCCTGGGGTTTCCGACGCCTGCCCCGACTCCCGCCACGCCACCGGTAACTCCGCCGCCGGTCAGGCCACTGCTGATCAATCCCCTCGTTGGCCTACTCAGCAGAGGCCTTGGCTATGATCCACCTCCGACGCGGCCGCCGCGGCCAACTCCCATCACTCTCAAGCCAGCTCCTCCTCTTTTCAATGTGGGCTTCTATTCTTACGACGGGAGCACCTTTAAGGGGGTCGAAAAAGCAGGGTTGGACCCCGGGCAGCACATCAGCGCCACGGCGGGCTTTCGCACCCAGGGGCATTGTGGTCGTCCCTACGATCAGCTCGGTGCCGACCGGGGGAGCTGGCTGGAATTCTTTTGTCCTTGGTCAATCGATGTCGATGTGGATTACATCAGCTCGGTCTTCGACAGTCGATTCCTATCATCCGAATATCGGAGTTTTCTCGGCCGGATCGGTTTCGTGCCCGGGATGGCTGCGCATGTCAAAGCGACCCTCGGTCCTGTATCGCTCGTTGGTGAGTGGAATGGGGCCATCAGCTCGGCAAAGTTTGTCGATGATTCGGGCACTTTCGTCAGCTTGGAACCCAGCGCCTGGCATATCTCACTCAACTATCAGTTCGATTGGAACCCGTGGGTCGAGGTGATTGGCGATCAAGGAACCTACATCTCCTTCGGCTACTCGGAGAGCCGAGATCTGGCAGGGGTGACGCAGTTGGTCAACGGCGATCCAACCAGGGTTGGGTTCGCTCCCCAGCGGCGATTCCTCGTGACCCTGGGCGAGTGGGTCTTGGACGGTGTCCTATTTAGGGTTGAGTATGCCCACATCGAGGACTACTCCAGGAGTGAGCGCGGTACCGGCAGGTCCGCGGATGGGGTGTTCACGACGATTACGTACGTGTGGTAACGCGGTCGCACGCCCCCGGTCGAGCACGTGCCTGGCGCAAAAGGTCAATAAAGAAGATCCGATGCATTGGGAATAAACCAAATAATATCACCAAACCAAGGGAGGTCAGCCATGATGCGTTGGATCATTGGGTCGAGCTTGAAGCTTCGACTCGTCGTTGTTACGCTCGCGGCGTTGCTGATGGTTTTTGGCTTCACGCAGCTCCGTCACATGCCGGTGGATGCCTTGCCCGAGTTCTCGCGGCCGTATGTGGAGCTCCAAATCGAGGCCCTCGGACTTTCCGCCCAGGAAGTGGAAGCCTTGATCACCACGCCCCTGGAGGCGGACATGCTCAACGGGACACCGTGGGCGAAGGAAATACGCTCCGTGTCGCTTCCCGGGCTGTCGTCGATCACTCTCATCTTCGAGAAAGGGACCGACGTCATGCGTGCCCGGCAAATGGTGCAGGAGCGCCTCGTCGAGGTGTTTGCGCTCCCAAGAGTGGCGAAGCAGTTTACCATGATCAATCCTCTCTCCTCGGCTGGCCGGGTCATGGCGATCGGGCTGACCTCGGACAAACTGTCCTTGATCGAGATGTCGGTGCTCGCCCGCTGGACGATCCAGCCCCGCTTATTGGGTGTCCCCGGCGTAGCAAATGTGTCGATATGGGGCCGGCGTGAGCGGCAGTTGCAAGTGCAAGTGGATCCGGAAAGGTTGCGAGATGAAGGTGTGACGCTGATGCAAATCATCAAAACTGCTGGCAACGCCTTGTGGGCGTCGCCCTTGAGCTTTTTGGAAGCCTCGACACCCGGTACCGGCGGGTGGGTCGACACCCCCAATCAAAGGCTCGGGGTCCGGCATCTCATGCCCATCACAACGGCGGAGGACCTGGCCAAAGTGCCGATCGAGGACGCCTCATCGAAACGCCTCGGTGACGTGGTCAGGGTAGTGGAAGACCATCAACCACTCATTGGTGATGCCATCGTGAAGGACGCCCCCGCGCTCATGCTGGTGGTCGAGAAATTCCCCTGGGCCAATACGAGAGAAGTGACGCGGGAAGTGGAAAAGGCGCTCGCGGCGCTCCGGCCCGGTCTGTCGGGTTTGGAGATGGACTCCTCCCTCTTTCGGCCGGCGACGTACCTCGAGCTGGCGTTCGACAATTTCTCTTCAGCCTTCCTCATCGGTGCCGTCCTCATGATTGTGACTCTCCTTGCCTTTCTTTTCAACTGGCGCACCGCGTTGATCAGCACCGTGGCAATCCTGGTGTCTGTGATCGCAGTAGGGACCGTGCTCTACGTGCGTGGAGTTACCATCAATATGATGATTATAGCGGGGGTGCTGATCGCCCTTGGTGCCGTGATCGACGACGCTATCATCGATACAGAAAATGTCGTGCGGCGTCTCCGCCGGGCTCGTGAAGAAGGCAGCCGCAAGTCAACTTCAACCATCATTTTCAATGCGGCGCTCGAGATGCGGAGCCCCATCCTCTACGCGACAGCGATCATGGTGCTGGCGGTGGTGCCGGCCTTGTTCCTGGAAAGTGTGTCCGGCGCGTTCTCTCAGCCACTCGCCATCTCGTATATGCTGGCGTTGCTCGCCTCCTTTGTGGTCGCAATGACCGTCACGCCTGCGCTGAGCCTGCTCTTCTTGCGCAAAGCGTCGCTCCAAAGCGGTGATTCTCCTGTCGCTGGGATGCTGCGCGGTATCTCCAGCGGGCTTTTTGGGTGGGCCGCCCGCACACCGCGCCCAGCCTTGATCGCAGTCTGTGTCGTCGTCGTTGCGGGCTTTGCGTCTGTACCATTCCTCCGTCAGGAGTCACTGCTTCCGAACTTCAAGGAGACCGACCTGGTGGTTCGCTGGGAAGGCGGTCCCGGTGCTTCCCATCCGGCCATGAGCCGGATCACAACTCTGGCCAGCCGCGAGTTGCGGTCCATTCCGGGCGTCCGCAACATCAGTGCCAATGTGGGGCGCGCCATCATGTCGGACAGGCGGGTCAATATCAACGCCGCCGAGCTGTGGGTCAGTATCGATCCCAAGGCCGACTATGACGCGACCGTGGCTGCGGTGAAGGAAGTGGTTGCCGGCTACCCTGGTCTGTCTCCAGAAGTGTTGACCTATCTGCAGGCAAAAGTCAGAGAGGAACTGTCGGGAACGGGTGAATCCCTCGTCGTGCGCGTGTATGGCGAGGACATGAGCATCATCCGCAAAAAGGCGGAGGAGGTGCAGAAGGTCCTGGCGGGGATCAAGGGTGTCTTTGACTCAAAAGTGCAGTATCCGACAGAAATGCCAACTGTGGAAATCGAAGTCGACCTCGACAAAGCCAAACGGTATGGCCTCAAACCCGGCGATGTCCGCCGGGCCGCGACCTCGTTGGTGTCCGGCATTGAGGTCGGCAGTCTGTTCGACGAACAGAAAGTGTTCGAGGTGGTGGTGTGGGGCGCGCCCAAGACACGCCAAAATCTGACCAGCGTTCAAGAGCTTCTGATCGAAACACCCTCGGGCGGTCACGTGCGCTTGAAAGAGGTGGCCGATGTGCGCATCGTGCCGGCCGCCACCGAAATCCATCGGGATGCCGCAGCGCGTCGCATGGACGTGACTGCCAGCGTGCGGGGACGCGATCTCGGCTCCGTAGGGGACGAGGTCGAAGATCGCCTCAAGAAGGAAGTCGAGTTCCCACTTGAGTACCGCGCGGAGCTGCTCGGAGAGTACGCGGAACGCGATGCTGCCCAAGAGCGCGTGCTCACTTTTGGGATTGCCGCTGCGATCGGGGTTTTACTCCTCCTGCAGGCGTTCTTCAGGAGTTGGCGGTTGGCGTCTCTATTCTTCTTCACCCTGCCAATGGCCCTGGTGGGCGGTGTGCTGGCGGCGTTCTTGACCGGCGGCGCCGTTCTTTCACTCGGTTCGATCGTTGGATTCGTCGCGGTGTTTGGAATTGCCGTGCGCAACGGGATGATGCTGATCAATCACTATCAGCATCTCGAGCAGCATGACGGCGAAACCTTTGGCGCCGGGCTGGTCCAGCGCGGCACCCAAGAGCGGTCTGCGCCGATCTTGATGACTGCTGTAACAACAACAGCGGCCTTGTTGCCCTTGGCGCTTTTCGGCAACATTGCCGGTCTCGAGATCTTGCACCCGATGGCCATCGTGATCTTGGGCGGCCTGGTCACGACGACGCTGTTTAGCCTGGTCGGTGTCCCCGCCATGTACGTGCTTTTTGGGGCTACCCATGAAGCTGAACTTGACCTCGAGGAGCGGGTGGTCAGAGTCGTCTCTGGAGAAGAGATGGGGGAGGTCATGGCGAAAGCTTAACAAGGGAAAGCAGAAAAGCAGACAACACACATGAGCAATCAACAGGAGGGAAGCGATGCAGCGCAGTAATCGATTGATGGTTGTCGTGCTGGTCATTGCCGGTCTGCCGCTTTCGCCGTGCCCACGAGTTTTAGGCGCGGAGCGGACCGAGCATCCCGCCCGTGTCGAGCGCATCGAGGGAACAAAGCTCAGTCGTGTGACGTTGACCGAGAAGGCGATAGAGCGGATCGGTCTCAAGACAGATCGAGTTCGTGAGGTGAACGTGTCGCGGAAGCGGATAGTTGGCGGTGAGGTCGTGGCCTTGACCGCAGCGTCGGCAAGCAATCCCAGCGCCCCGGTACCTGGAACCGATCCTTCGAAGGGAGAGACCGTGTATCGCCAGTTCGCACCGGGCCAAGTTGAAGCATCGGTCCAGGCGCCTTCCGAGGGTCCCGGCAGAGTCGCGGTCCGTGTGCGCCTTTCTGAGAGTGAGCTCAAGAAGGTGGCTCGAGGCGAACCGGTGCGTATTCTCCTTCCAGGCCGCGACGACGACGACGACGATGATGACGCGGCCGGCTTGATGGCCCGGCCGGTCGAGATGCCGGCTGTTGGCGGCCCCACCGAACGGACTGCGGCGCTCCACTATATGGTAGACAGCCCAGAGCACAACTTGGCCTCCGGACAACGCGTCCGTGTCAGGCTCGCGCTGTCGGGCAAAGCGAAGAAGCGGAAGGTCGTGCCCTACTCTGCGTTGATTTATGACCCACATGGCGACACGTGGGTATACACAAGCCCCACGCCTCGAACCTTCGTCCGGCACGAAGTCGAGGTTGACTATATTGAGGGGGACATGGCGGTTCTGGACGAGGGCCCGCCCACCGGGACAGTCGTCGCGACGGTCGGAGTGGCCGAATTGTACGGGACCGAATTCAAGATGGGGAAGTAAACGGCGGAGGGTTCTCCGATGATGCGTTGGATCGTTGGATCGAGCCTGAAGTTCCGTTTTCTGGTGATCGCGATCGCCGCGGGACTGATGTACGTCGGCATCGAGCAAGTTCGTAATATGCCGGTGGACGTCTTTCCAGAGTTCGCGCCGCCGCTGGTGGAGATTCAAACCCCATGCCTCGGCCTTTCTTCGGAGGAAGTGGAATCCTTGGTTACTGTTCCCCTGGAGCAGGCGCTCGCCGGGGTGCCAGGGCTTGACATCATGCGCTCCAAATCGGTCGAGCAGTTGTCTGCGGTCAAAATGATCTTCAAGCCCGGAACCGACCTGCTGCTGGCGCGGCAGATGGTGCAAGAGCGCGTTTCCGTGGTCGTACCGACACTGCCAAGGTGGGCCAGCCCGCCTGTGATGTTGCCACCGTTGTCGGCGACCAGCCGGATGATGAAGATCGGGATTTCGTCGGATTCTTTGTCCGTGATCGACTTGTCGATGATCACCTATTGGACGATCAGGCAGCGCTTGTTGCGCGTATCCGGTGTGGCCAACGTGGCTATTTGGGGCGAGCGGCTGCAAATGCTCATTGTGGAGGTCGTCCCGGAACTGTTGCAAAGGCACGGTGTCACTCTCGACGAGGTCATGACGGCCACGGGGGACGCCCTGGATGTAGGTATGTTCACGTTTTCAGAAGGACATCATATCGGGAGTGGCGGGTGGATCGATACCCCCAATCAAAGGCTACAGGTCAGGCATGTTTTGCCCCTCGTCTATAAGTCAGACAAAGTAACACCGGATGCCCTGGCCAATGTGCCCGTTGCAGTCAGGAAGGGCAAGGTGCTGCTTATGAAGGACGTGGCCAGGGTGGTGGTGGATCATCAACCGATGATCGGGGACGGGATCATTAACGACGGTCCTGGCCTCCTGCTCATCGTTGAAAAATTCCCCTGGGCCAACACGCTGCAAGTGACCAAGGGCGTGGAAGAGGCGCTCGACGCGTTACGGCCGGGCCTTCCGAATGTGAAGATCGACCACACCATCTTCCGGCCGGCGACCTTCATTGAGATGTCACTCAACAATCTCAGTTGGGCGATGCTCATCGGTGTCGTTCTCATGGTTCTGATGCTCGTCGCCTTTCTGTACGAGTGGCGGGTCGCGTTGATCAGCGTCGTGGCGATGCCGTTGTCTTTGGCAGCAGCAGTGCTTGTGCTCCACCTGCGCGGGGCGACCATCAATGTGATGATCTTGGCGGGATTCGTGATCGCCCTCGGCGACATCGTGGATGACGCGATCATCGACATAGAAAACGTCGTGCGGCGTTTGCGTCAGCATCGCAAGGAGGGAAGTGACAAGTCGCTGGCCAGGATTATTCTCGACGCCTCGCTCGAAGTGCGCGGCGCCATCGTCTATGCAACGCTGATCGAAGTGCTGGCTATTTTGCCGGTCTTCTTCATGGAAGGCCTGTCCGGTGCATTTTTCAAGCCCCTCGCCATCGCCTATGCGTTGGCGTTGCTGGCATCCATGGTGGTCGCACTGACCGTCACGCCGGCGATGGCCCTTATTCTCTTGCGCAATGCGCCGCTCGAGGGCCGCGAGTCCCCCATAGTGCCGCGGCTTCAGCGCGGCTACGAGGCGATTCTTTCGCGGATTATCCGCACACCGCGCCCGGCGTACGTCACCGTCGGTGTCATCGTATTGGCCGGTCTCGTGGTGTGGCCGCTGCTCGGGCAGTCACTGCTTCCTTCGTTCAAGGAAAGGGACTTCCTGATGCATTGGCTGACCAAGCCGGGCACCTCTTGGCCGGAGATGAACCGGATCACCATTCAAGCCAGCAAGGAGCTGCGGGCCATTCCAGGCGTCCGCAACTTCGGCGCCCACATCGGGCAGGCCCTGATCATGGATGAAGTGGTCGGCATATATTTCGGCGAAAATTGGATCAGTGTCGATCCCAAGGTCGACTATGATGAGACTCTAAACAAAGTTCAGGAAGTGGTTGACGGCTATCCTGGCCTCTATCGCGACGTGCAGACCTATCTGAAAGAGAGAATCCGGGAGGTGCTGACCGGAACCTCCAAGCCCATTGTCGTGCGCACCTATGGTCACGACCTGCGCGTCCTGCGCGAAACTGCGGGTAAGGTGAAGGATGCCCTGGCGGGCATCGAGGGCATCATTGATTTGCACGTGGAGTTCCATGAGGAGATCCCACAGATCACAGTCAAGGTCGATCTCGCCAGGGCTCAAAAATATGGCATCAAACCAGGCGACGTTCGCCGGGCGGCGACCACATTGGTGGCTGGCGAAGAAGCCGGTGACATTCACATTGCCCAGCGGACGTATGATGTGAATGTGTGGAGCATACCGGAGGCGCGCAATAACCTGACCGATATTCGCGCGTTGCCGATCGACGTACCGGACGGCGGTCACGTGCGGTTAGAAGACGTGGCCGACGTGCGCGTCGCACCGACGCCGAATGTCGTAGAACACGAGAACCTCAAGCGCCGCCTTGACGTTCGCGCCAACGTGCGCGGACGCGATCTGGGCTCCGTCGTGGCCGACGTCGTACGTCGCCTCCAGGAGGTCGAGTTCCCACTGGGGTACTACCCGGAGCTGATCGGAGAGTTCCAGGAACGGCAAGCTGCCCAAAGGAGCATCCTCATTGTCTCGGTGGTCTCGATGATCGGGATTTTCCTCATCTTGCAGGTGTCCTTTGGGAGCTGGCGCCTGGCGACTCTGTCCTTCTTGACCTTGCCCTCGGCCCTGGTGGGCGGCGTGCTGGCGGCGTACTTCAGTGAAGGCATCATCTCGCTCGGTTCGCTCGTTGGATTTCTCACCATTTTGGGGATAGCGGCGCGCAATGGCATCATGCTGATCGATCACTTTCAGCATCTCGAGCGATATGAAGGCGAAACCTTTGGTCCCGCGCTTGTCCTGCGCGGGGCACGGGAACGGATTTCGCCGATCATGATGACCGCGTTAACGTCAGCGCTCGCTATCATGCCCTTGGTGGCTGCCGGCAGTATTCCCGGTCACGAGATAGAGCACCCGTTGGCGGTCGTCGTTCTGGGGGGCCTAGTCACCTCGACCTTGCTCAACCTGTTCGTTGTGCCCTCCCTGTACCTGCGTTTTGGGACTAGCCGTGAACCTGACGCGTCGAGCGTGCAAGCAAGATAGAAGGAAACAATAACTCTGGACAACAAAGGAGGTAGATGCCATGAAGTCGACACGCAGTAGTTCTGGCCACAGAACATGGGTTATCCCCGCGCCTCTCTTGGCGATCATTGCCACGTTCACGTGTCTCGGTCTGTTTGGCGACAGTGCACTGGCGGGGGAGATCAAAGACCCTCCTCGGTTCACCAAGGCCTCAGATTACTCTTCAGCCAAGGATTGGAACTTGAAGGGCGAAAACCTCGTGCCTTGGGGACATAACCCGCTCTATTTCCCCCTCAAACCAGGCCACAAACACATCCATGAGAGACCAGACCATCCGGATGGTTACTACCGCAAGGAAACGGTTGTTCTTGACAAGACCGAACCGTTTGATCTCCCGGGTATCGGTAAGTTCAAAGCTGCCGTTGTGCAGGAAGAAGAATATTTGGACGGCGTATTGACCCAGCGAGCGCTGAACTGGTTTGCCATTGACAAAACGACCAACAGTGTATACGCGTTTGGCGAGGTAAGCTGGGAGATAAACGAGGAGGGAAAACCGGTCTTCGGCGGGACGTGGCGTGCCGGCGAGCTGGATGGCAATGGTGTAGCGGAGCCTGGTTTGCTGATGCCCGAAACTTTCAATGTGGGAGACAGATATCTCTTCGACGGAAGTGAAAGCGAGGCTTATGGTGGTTCGGAGAACATGGAGGCGGGGATTACCATAACCGTTCCAGCAGGCACATTCAAGGATTGCGTGAGAGTACGTGAGCAGAGTCTCCTCGATCTAAAAGACATAACCGACAAGGTTTATTGCCCTAAAGGCGGCCTTGTCTATGACACGTCCGACGGTAAACTGGTCGCATCCAACCAAATTCCTGGATCGGACGTGTCGAGCATCGGAAAACATCTTAAGGAGAAGCAGAAGTACACACCGCCGGTTGCAAAGGTGAGCGGGGACCAAGCGACGCAAATCGCACTGAAGACGATACCCGGCAAGGCCACGTCGGTAAAAATTGAGAGAAAACGCGGTCACAACGTCTACGTCGTGGAGATAATGACCGCGAGCGAGGGGGAAAAGGACGTCTTCGTCGACATCGAGACAGGGGAGGTGGTGGGAACCGATTGATAAATAGCGGTTGCATTCTTTGTGGAGGAGCGGACGGGGTTTTGTCAGGGTGCTAAGACCGCGCAACCCCGCGGCGCCCTGTTCTTCGCCTGTTCCGCTACGACGAAGGAGAAGTCATACCATGAGAAACATGATTCAGGCTGTCGTGACTGCCGTGGTCATGCTGCTCTTACCCGGCAGCGCGAGCGCCCAGGCTCCGCCGGAGGGGACAGAGGAATTCGGCCTCACACGCGCGCAACTCGTGCAGTCCGTCGAAAAGGTTGAGGCGTTGATTTCCAAATGCATGCGTGAACAGGGCTTCGAGTACGTCGCCGCTGACTACAACACGGTGCGCAAGGGGATGGCCGCTGACAAAAATCTGCCGGGACTCAGCGAGGAAGAGTTCATCGCCAAGTATGGGTTCGGCGTTTCGACGCTGTATACCGGTCAACCCCCGCAGCTTGCCGAGGGTTACAGTCCAGCTAAGGTAGGCTTGGGTGAACGGAACGTGCAAATCTACAAGAACCTTTCGCCTGCTGATCAGGTTGCCTACAACCGCGCCCTCTTCGGCGGGAATATCGGTGAGACATTCGCAGTTGGGCTCGAGACAGAGAACTTCTCCCGAATTGGCGGTTGCACGCGCAAGGCCATCGAACAGGTGTTCGAGCCGGAACAATTGAAGGTAACCTACTACAACCCAAAGGATGCCCTCGTCAACAAGGACCCACGTATGAAAGCTGCTCTGAGATATTATGCCCGCGAGATGCGCAAGGCCGGTTACGAATACAATCATCCGGATGAGGTCGAGCCCGATATCAGGGAGCGACTTGCTGCCATCACAAACGGCGGGACGATCCCGGTCGAAAAGATGTCGCCTGAACAACGGGCCGCCCTCAAGAAGCTCCAGGACTATGAGCGGAGGGTCGCCGCGAAAAACTTTCAGCTGCAAAAGGAGGTTTTCGAGCCAGTTGAGGAGAGGATTTTGGAGGAACTGTTCGCTCGTAAACCCAAATGAGCGGCGCCGCTCCCTAGGCCTCATGGGCTAGAGCCGTCGCCGATGAACAGGCCTGACTGCCGAAGCCCGAGTGAGTCTCCCTGGTCGATAGATGGGCGTGGCAAAGCACGGCATCTGGACCTTGGATTATGGAAATACAACGAACTCGCGTCCTCTTCGGTGTCCTGGGGTTTGCCGCCCTTCTTGCGGTCGGAGGTTGGGTGGCAAGTTTGCGGATCGAATCTCCAGCGGATGTCGCGGCGCGAGCAGCACCCCCGACACCATCGCCGATTCTCGTTCCGGTCGAAGAACGCGTGCTCAATTCCAACATCGTGACGCGCGGCACGGCCCGGTTCGGATTGCCCCAACCGATCTCGATTGTGCCGTCCGCCTTGAAAGCGAAGGCGGGGTTGATCACCACGCTGCCTTTGCGAAACACCCAGCTTCGGGAAGGCGGTGTCATACTCACCGCTTCAGGACGCCCGGTGTTTGTTCTCCAGGGTACGATCCCGGCATACCGGGATCTCGTCCCCGGTATGTCCGGGGATGATGTCCGCCAGCTGGAGCAAGGACTCAATCGACTAAGGTTTGATCCCGGTCCCGTTGATGGAACGTACGATGAGCGGACCAGTGCTGCAGTGACCCAATGGTACACCTCGGCGGGATTTGAGCCGTTTGGACCGACGCCCGACCAACTTGCGGCTGCTGCCGCTGCTGCCGCCGCACGCCGGGCCGTAGATGCCGCACGCGCCAGAGCGGAACACGCCAATAAGGCTGCTGCCGCCGAGATTCAGGCCATGATCGCCGAACGGGCTTTGATTGTGCTGGACCCGCGACAACCAGAAACAGCCCGGGCGGCCGCCGAGGCCAAACTCGAATTGGCTCGAGCCGCCGCCCGCAAAGCTCAACTGGAAGGTGAACTAGAGGTTCAGGCCGCTCTTGACGCACAGGAGGCGGCCCTACGTAACGCCAAGTTGGCGGCAGATCGAGTCGATCGACTCGCTGCTGACGTGGACATTGCCAAACGCACGCTTGGCGTACAGGTGCCCGCCGATGAGATCGTGTTCATTCCCACGCTCCCGGCCCGCGTCCAGGAGGTCACGGCCCTGGTCGGTCACGAGGCGAGGGGACCTGTAATGTCGGTGACAGATAATCAATTAGTGATCGACTCAGCCCTCCCTCTCGACGCAGCGCCGCTGGTCAAGCCGGGTATGCCGGTCGCCATTGATGAACAGGCCCTGGGGATCAAAGCCACGGGTGTCGTCACAAGGGTGGCCGATACCCCCGGCACCCACGGGGTCGACGGATACCACATCTACTTTGAGGTTCGCGTTGACAAGACGCCGACCCGGCTCGAAGGCTTCTCCCTGCGCCTCACGATCCCCATTAAATCAACCAAGGGAGTCGTCACCGTCGTCCCGCTCAGCGCACTCTCTCTCGCGGCCGACGGGACATCGAGAGTCCAGGTAGCACGCGATGGCGCCCTCGAGTACATCGTGGTCAAGCCGGGACTGTCCGCTGACGGTTTTGTCGAAGTGACTCCTGTGAATGGACCGCTCGCGCCAGGCCAGCTCGTGGTGGTCGGATATAAGAACCCGGAGAATCGGGACCTACAATGACCGCGAATGAGCTCGACACAACGACGAGGGTGCTCGAGCTGAAGAAGATTAGCAAGCAATACGGTAGCGAACCAGCCGTACACGCACTCGTCGATGTTGATCTTTCGTTGGAGCGTGGTGAGTGGCTGTCGATCACCGGTCCATCTGGCGCCGGAAAGTCGACCCTGCTGAACATCATCGGCTGCCTGGACCGTCCAACCAGCGGTAGCTTTTTCTTTGATGGCATAGACACCGCCAACTTGACCGACAAACAACGTGCCGGATTGCGGAGTCAACGCATCGGGTTCGTCTTTCAATCATTCCACCTGCTGCCTTACGGGACCGTATTGGAGAACGTGATGCTGGCGGAAGTGTACCGCAAGCAGGACAACCGCGGTCGGCGAGATCGCGCACGGGCGGCAATCGGGCGCGTTGGGCTCAGTCAGCGCGCCGATTTCTTGCCGGGCAAACTGTCGGGTGGTGAGAAGCAACGGGTTGCCATAGCCCGCGCCCTCGTTGGTTCTCCCAGCCTGCTGTTATGCGACGAACCGACCGGAAATCTCGATTCGAAATCCTCGGCCGCCATCCTCGATCTCCTTGAGAAACTGAACCAAGAAGGTCTCACGCTGGTCGTCGTGACGCACAACAAAGAGGTCGCCAATCGGGCCGCACGCCGCGTGCACCTCGTTGATGGTTCCTTGACAGATGTCACCAATGGAGAGAATGGGAAAAGGTCAACGGGCTCTCCGGCAGCACCTGTGAAGACGACCGTATCGCAGTCAGGAATCGCGATTCGTGATCTTCTGAATGAAGCGCTTGCGGGGATGTTGGCTAGGCCGGTGCGGATGATGCTGACCGTGCTCGGGGTTGCCATTGGGCTCACTGCCCTGGTGGCGACGGTGGGCCTGACCCGCACCGCCGGCAACCGCATCATCAGCCAGTTCGACCGGGTTGCCGCGACCGAGCTATTTATCACGGCGAAGCCGGGTAAAATAACGGGCATCGTCGATCCCAAAGCCATTCCATGGGATGCGCCGACTCGTCTTCGCCGTCTGAACGGCGTGGTTGCCGCAGGAACGATGAGTGAGGTTCATGTCGGGAACGCGCTGGCTAGCTCGTCGCCCGTGAGAGACCCTCTGAACCAGACCGCTTTCAAGCTTTCGGTGTACGCCGCGTCTCCCGATTTGTTTAGGGCAGTTAGAGCGGAGCTGGAGACCGGACGTCTACCGGATGCAGGCCATTCGAGTCGGGCGGACCGGGTTGCTGTGCTCGGTCCGGACGCTGCCCGCCGGCTTGGTATTGTGAGCCTTGGGCAAATTCCGGCCATCTCCATCGGCGATCATCTCTACCTGGTCGTTGGTATCCTGCGCGATGTGGCCCGAAGACCCGAGTTACTTGGCTCCGTTATTATCCCTGAAGGTACCGCACGCCATGATTTCTGGCTGGCGGGTCCCGGCAGGGTGGTCGTCGAGACAAAGATTGGGGCGACGTACCTCATTGCCGACCAAGCACGATTGGCGCTACGGCCCGATGATCCACAGGTTTTGAAAATCGAGGTTCCCCAGGAGCCCAAACGCCTGCGCGATGAGGTACAAACTGACCTGAGCGCCATGTTTCTCTTGCTCGGCGGATTATCCCTGGTTGTGGGCGCTATTGGCATCGCCAACATTACACTCATAGGGGTGATGGAGCGGACTGGTGAGATCGGCCTGCGTCGAGCCATCGGAGCAACGCGCGGGCACATCACCGCGCAGTTTCTGTTAGAAAGCGGCTCGATGGGCGTCATCGGAGGCGTGATTGGAGCCAGCCTCGGCATTCTCATCGTGGTTGTCGTCTCCGCCTACCAGGTGTGGACCCCAGTGCTGGATCCCGCGGCACCCGTTCTCGCACCACTTGTCGGCGGCGTGATCGGGTTGTTGTCCGGCACCTATCCGGCATTGCGTGCTGCCCGCCTGGAACCGGTCGAGGCGCTACGCAACTGATCCCCGGACAGTTCTACGATGGCCCGCCACCGGGGAACGCGTGGCGTTCGGCGGCGGGTTTCACTACGTAAAGTACGTAAAGGAAGGAGTTTCCTCATGCGTAGATTGCAGTGGCTCACATTGATCGCTGCAGTCGGGGTCGGCATGCTGACGCTCGGAGCGTGCATGCGGTCCGACCGGTCCGACGGGTGGACCAAAGATTTCCCGATAGATAAGGGCGAACTGGTCCCCACCGGTCGCAACCCCTACTTCATCCTGGAACCAGGCTACACCCTCCTTCTGGAAGGGGGCGACCTGCAGTTGATCATCACCGTCCTGAACGAGACACGGATGGTAGACGGCGTGGAGACGCGGGTGGTCGAGGAGCAAGAAGCCAAGGGCGGCAAGCTGATAGAGGTTTCGAGGAACTACTTCGCGATTAACACGCGGACCAAAGACGTGTTCTACTTCGGAGAGGATGTGGACATCTACAAAGATGGCAAGGTCGTGAGTCACGCTGGGGCTTGGCTCTCGGGGGTCAATGGCGCGAAGTTCGGCCTCATGATGCCGGGCCAGGCGGCGCTGCATGCAAGTTTTTACAACGAGATTGCCCCTGGAGTCGCGATGGATCGAGTCGAGATCGTCAGCATCAGCGAGACGGTCAAGACCCCGGCCGGGGAGTACACGAACTGTGTGAAGGTGAAGGAGACGACCCCCTTGCAGCCTTTCGTCACGGACTACAAGTACTACGCCCCCGGCATCGGAATCGTGCAGGATGGGGCGCTGAAACTGGTGAAGTTCGGGAAAGCCGACGAGCCCAAGAAATAGGCCGTGTCGGCACCCGGCACCTGATGTTTCACACAGAAGGCACAGACAGGGAAGCCATCATTCTTGACAGCAGTTCCTGCTCTAGCGATACTCGCGTGGCGTTAGGATCATAGAGGAAGCCGTATGGAGTCGGGGAATATGGAGTCGGGGACACACTGTGGAGGCGAAGAATGAAACAGCTTAGGGTCATAGTATTTTTAACGTGCACGTTGCTTTTAACGTCAGCCAATAGCTATGCGAGCGAAGAGTTCTTCGGACCGCTTGAGAGCCGGCCAGAGGGTAAGACCGGTACCTGGGTTATTGGAGGGCGGCAGGTAGAAGTAACGGATAAGACAGAGATCGAAGAAGAGTTTGGCCCTTTTGTGGTGGGTGCGTGTATAGAGGTTGAATACGAGGGAAAACTCGTGAAGAAAGTCACGACCGAAGAGAAGAAGCATTGCCGCAAATAGCGTCCATGTCTGGACTCTAACCCGCCGCCACGGTCAAGGGAGCTTTCTCAGGCCTCCAAATGGTTCAGGCAGTCCATCCTTTTCCAAGGGTATCCCTTTCGTCGTTGACATACGACAGGTGATCTGCGAATAATACGACCTTCTTTGCGTCTGAGACGATGGAAGGGGGCGTGGGATGTCTATGCGAGACGGCGCGAAGCGATGGGGCATGGGTGCACCGTTGGCCGCGGGGGTGTTGGGTCTGGCCCTCTGCCTCGTCCCCGGATGGGGGCTCGGGGCCCAGGAAGTGGTCGTCGTGGACTTCAGCCGGGAAAAGGACAAGGTGCCCCAGGGTTGGGAGCTGTCCGAGAATGAGGGGAAGGCGGACCTAGGCCTCGTCAGTGACGCCGTCGGCCAGGTGCTCCGGCTCCGGAGTGAGTCCTCCTCTTTTGGGATTCAGAAAGCGGTTGAAATCGACCTCAGACAGACCCCTATTCTCGCGTGGCAGTGGAAGGTTGCTGAGCTGCCGAAGGGGGGGAATTTCTTCCAAAAGTCCACCGACGACCAGGCCGCCCAGCTGGTCCTAGCCTTCTCCTGGCGACGGTTCATTACCTATATCTGGGACAGCACCGCTCCGGCGGGGACCATGGCCGACGCCCCCTCCCCACCACTTCGAAGCATCAAAGCGGTGGTGGTCCGATCCGGAGAAACAAACAAAGGAACGTGGATCACCGAGACGCGGAACGTGCTTGAGGATCACAAGCGGCTCTTTGGCGATGATGCCGAGAAGGTCATGGGGGTCCGGATCCAGATCAATAGTCAGTACACCAAATCGCAAGCGGAATCCTACTGGAGATCTGTAACCTTCAAAGCCGCCCCATGAAACGCCCTCCCCCCATCATTCACCCTTTGAACCCCCGTCCGTAGCACGCCTGCCTTCCGACTCTCACCCCCTGCCAATGAAAGCCCTCCGGGTGCGGGACTCTCCGGCTGTCAGATGGAGAAATGAGGGTTGAGGCCCCGGCATGCAATTTGCACCCGATGGCGTTGACCCTATCTCTTCTTGTCACAGCACATTGCCCGGGGAGCCATGAGGCAGCGTGTTCACGGCGTATCACGAAATGTGGGCTGGTGCACCGGATTCGTAATGATCCTGGGCCTCTGTCTCATTTCCGGAGGGGCGGCCGAGCCCCCAAAGCTGCTCGTTGTCGATTTCAGCATGGAGAGCGAACAAGAGGGCGTCCCCCCGGGGTGGAAGCTATCGACAAAGGAGGGAATAGCAGACCTGGCCGTCGTCAAGGACGGCAGCGGTCGCGCCCTCAGGCTTCGGAGCCATTCCGCCTCCTTCGCCATCCAGAAAGAGGTCGACATCGACGTGAAACGGACCCCCCTCGTTGTGTGGGAGTGGAAGGTCACGGAGCTTCCGAGGCGGGGTGATCTGCGCAAGAGCAGCTCGGACGATCAGGCCGCCCAGCTCTTCGTGATGTTTTCCCCCGATTTTTTGCGGACCGACGTCATCGCCTATGTCTGGGACAGCACGGCGCCAGCCGGAACCGTAGCACAGTCTCCCTCTCTACCGCTGTATCCCGTGCTGCGCATCAAGGCGGTGGTGGTCCGGTCCGGGAAGCGGGAGCAGGGAAAGTGGATAACCGAGACGAGAAATGTCGTCGAGGATTACAAGAATCTCTTTGGCGATGACCCCGACAGGGTCACCGGAATCCGATTTCAGATCAATAGCCAACACACCAAGTCGTCGGCCGAGTCCTACTGGCGGCTGGTGACCTTTAAGGCGACCCCATAAGCCGCGCCCTGCCCTTCGCCCCCCTTCAGTCCCCGACTCCCGCAAGATCGCCCAAACTGGTACGACCCTTGCTAGAGACGTGTTCAGGCGAAGAGAAGGTCGCGCGGAGACCGACGGGAAGAGCTATGGACAACCTTGGAATCTATTCTGGATTGGGTCGGTCCATCCTATCTTCGGTGGTCTTTCTCGTCCTCTCGGCTGTCCTCCTTTCAGCGTGCGCCGGGAAAACACCGCAGCCGGCCACGCAGGTGACGTCTGAGGAGCGGGCGCAGCACCGTGCCACCTCTCGAGAACTGGAAGGAAAGATCGGCGAACTCCAATTACATCTTCAGGAACAGGAGACGCGGCTGAAAGAAATGCAGCGGAAGCTCGATGAGGCCATCGAGGAGGTGGTACGGGCCAAGGCGAAAATGCATAGCCTCGAAAGTAAGGCGGAGGCCGCGTCGACCATGGCGGAGGCCGAGATTGCCCTGAAGGTCCTGGAGGCAAGAATGCCCGGGGAGGGAAAAGGCTCAGAAGCCGTCCAGGCCGAGCATCTCTTGAAGATGAGTCTGCAGGAATTTGAAAAGCAAAATTACGGCGGTGCCCTGTACCTCGTCAATCAGGCCAAAGATTTCATCAAGGCGGGCGAGGCACGGCTCAAGAGCCAAGAGCATCTCGAGACGCGGGCGGGCGAGGTCTTCTTCGCAGCGCCGATCGCTCTTCGGATGGTTAGGACGGGAAATGTCAGGGAGGGGCCCGGCAGCAATTTCAGGGTCCTCTTCACGCTCGGGAAGGGCACCCCGTTGGTCGGGCATTCGCGCAAGAGTCAATGGGTACGGATCGAAGACCAGAGGGGCCGGGCCGGCTGGACCTCTTACACCCTGGTCGAAGGATGGTAGGCAGGGTCAATGCTTCACCGGTTCCTCGCGTCTCCCACGGCCCTTGATGCCTTTTCCCGGCCTGCCGCCGGCACGAATCACCCGGTCGCGGCCGTTCCGCTTGGCCTGGTACAGGGCAGCATCGGCGCTGGCGATAATCTTCTCCGGGGTATCGCCGTGCTCGGGAAACCCGGCAACGCCAATGCTTACGGTGACCCCCTCCCCTGCGTTCCCGTCACCGGAGGTTCCTTTCGCCACTTGAGCTCGAATCCGTTCAGCGGCGTCCACGGCCCCATCGGGCTCGGTTTCTGGAAGCATGATCAAGAACTCCTCGCCGCCGTAGCGCGCCGCATATTCAGCAGTGCGGATTGATTGCGTAAAGACCGACGCGAGCTTGCTCAGCAGGGCGTCTCCCGCGAGATGACCGAAGCTGTCGTTGTATCTCTTGAAGTGATCAATGTCAATCATCAACACCGAAAAGGGGCGCTGGTGCCTCCGGGCTCGAGCCGTCTCGTTGGCGAGGGTCTGCATCAGATGACTCCGATTGTACAGCCCGGTCAGCCCATCGGTGACAGAAAGCCTTTCCAGCTCGCGGTTTTTCTCGCTCAAGGTCTTGTTGATGGCGTCCACCTCTTCTCGTCCCTGACGGAGGCGCGCCACCATATAGTTGAAGACCTCGGTCAGGTACCCTAGCTCGTCGCGGCTCGCGACGGGGAGATCCACCTCTAGGTCCCCGGCGGCCACCTCGGCCGCGCCCTCGGTCAGTCGATTCAGGGGCCGGACGATGGTCAGGCCCAGGAGATATGCGGTCAGGCCAATGCCCAACAGCAGCCCCGCGACCATCAGGAAGGTCAGATTCCGGAGCTGGATGATCGATGCGTATACTTCACTACTCCCCACCTCAGCCACCACCGCCCAATTCAACTGGGGTATTCGCTTGAGGGTCCCCACCATATCTTTGCCCCGGTGATCCCTGTACTCGAGCAAGACCGATTCCATTTCGAGCAGAGCCTGCGGGACCTGATACGTCGGGGTTGCCGTATCGAACGGCGGAGAAAGGGGTCGGGAGCTGAGAACGAGGGTGCCATCCGCTGCCATTAGGTATGCCTGCCCGGTCTCTCCCAGGGAGAAGCTCCTGAAGGTCTCATCGATCGTGCGGAAGTTGAGTCGTGCGGCCATAGCCCCCAACAAGTGCCCGTTGGCAGCCCTGATCGGCACGGCGATCGTCATGGTCGTCTTTCCCCGGACTCCGTCCCAGACGGTATCACCCAGGATCGCCTTATCTTTATTGGCCATCTTCACCCAGTCGGGTGGCAGGTTCACCGGGCCGGCCTGCCCGGCGCTCGTCGCCACCACGCGAGCAGCCGCGTCGATAACCACGAGCGCTTCGTAATGGACGAATTTCTCCCGGACCGAGGTCAGGTAGTCCTTCAGGCGACGGGGCGCCAAACCTTCGCTGACCGGTGCCCCCTGGACGCGCAGAATCCTCTCAAGATTCTCCGAAACCTCGTAGGAGCTGGCAAAGACCCGCAGCTCGTAAAGACGCTCCTTGAGCCAGATGTCAATTTCTCGGGCGGCGTGGGAGGTGATATTTCGCAGCTCCCCACTGGTCTTTTCCGCGAGGAGTTCCCTGTTGTGCTTGTACGAGAGCCAGCCCATGGTGAGGGATGGGATGAGCGTAGCGAGCAAGGCAAAGGCCAGGATCCTGCTCTTGATACTGTGCAGGTGAAACGACCGAAGAGAACGCGGAATATGCTGCTTCCAGGAGCCCAAAGGGGGCCCTCCTTCCCACGCGCAGCAGGTTGCAAAAACTGCACCAGAATCGGAATGGGGCCTCGCAGGTTCTCGTCCGCCAGGCGTCGCGGGCGGAGAGGATGCGAAGACCCCCTCGCTGCGGGTTAAGGCGGTTGTGGTCCGGTCCGGGAAGCGGGAGCAGGGAAAGTGGATAACCGAGACGAGAAATGTGGTCGGTGGCGAGGATTCGGGGTTTCCGCCGGCGGGCTACGCGCCACTTTGCCGGACAAAGTGCAACCGGAGCTCAGCGACCATCTGCTGAAGAGCATCGCGCTCTGCCGGCGGTGCCAAGGGGCTGAGGTGTTCGATCAGGGCCGCCACGCAGTTGATGGCGAGCCGGGCTTGGGGCAAGTCTTTTGCGACGAGACGCGTGGCCGGGTTGGCAATCAGCCCCATATCTATCAACGCCCGCATCTGCAGCTCTGCGACGAAGAGGCGGACCAGGTCCGGCAGGGCAAGGTCTTCGGGGGGCGAGGCTTCAGCCTTCGGGGACTGAGGATCCGGCCTCGTCTCTGCAGTCTCTCGAGGACCCTCGGCACCCACCCGCCGCCGGTCCGTGACGCGAAAGCTCGGTTCCTTCTCTTCGCCTGGGCTTTTGTCCGGCACTCCGCCTCACCTCCGATGAATCGAACCGCGGACCCTGGGGGAGAGTTCGGAGTCTAGTGTAGACGCTGGCATCGTCGGCCGCAACAGGCGACCCCCCGGCAAGGTTATTCGCCGATGATCTTGATCAGGACCCGCTTCCGCCGCCGGCCATCGAACTCACCGTAGAAGACCTGCTCCCAGGGCCCAAAGTCTAACTGGCCGTCGGTCACCGCCGCCACCACCTCACGGCCCATGATCTGCCGTTTCAGGTGGGCATCGCCATTGTCCTCGCCGGTCCGGTTGTGACGGTACTGGGCCACGGGTTCATGGGGGGCGAGCCGCTCAAGAAAGTCGTCGTAGTCCTGGATAAGACCTGCCTCATCATCATTGATGTAAACGCTCGCCGTGATGTGCATGGCGTTCACCAGACAGAATCCCTCCCGGATGCCGCTCTTTTTCACGGCGGCGGCTACCTGGGGCGTGATGTTGATATACGCCCGTCGGGTCTTGGTCTCGAACCAGAGTTCTTCCCGGTACGACTTCATGGCGCTCCCTCCGACACCGCTTCGGCGATCAGATCTCCCATCTGTCGGGTCCCGACGACCTGAGCCCCCGGTTGCTTGACGTCGGCGGTCCGATACCCCTGGGCCAGCACCCGCTCGACCGCCGTCTCGATGGCGGTCGCTGCCTCCTCCTGCTTCAGGGAATAACGCATGAGCAGGGCCACGGAGAGGATCGTTCCGATAGGGTTAGCCTGTCCTGTTCCGACGATGTCGGGTGCGGTCCCGTGGATCGGTTCGTAGAGACCTCCTCTCTCTCCCAGGCTGGCGGACGGGAGGAGCCCGATCGAGCCGACGATGACCGCTGCCTCATCCGACAGGATGTCGCCGAACATGTTCTCGGTGACGATCACGTCGAACTGGCGCGGGTTGCGGATGATCTGCATCGCGCAGTTGTCCACCAAGATGTGCTCGAGGGTGACGCCGGGGAAATCCTGTGCCACCCGCATGACCACGCGCCGCCAGAGCTGCGAGCTCATCAGCACATTTGCCTTGTCCACCGAGGTGACCTTTTTCCGGCGTCTGGATGCCGCCTGAAAGGCGAGGCGCGCAATGCGGGCGATCTCCGAAGTGGTGTAGCTCAAGGTATCCACCCCTCTTTCCTCGTCTCCCGTCCTCTCGATCCCTCGAGGGGTTCCGTAATACAGGCCACCGGTGAGTTCCCGAAAGATCATGAAATCGACCCCGTCGATCACGTCCCGCTTGAGGGGAGAAACATCCAGGAGCGAAGGGAAGACCCGCACCGGCCGCAGGTTGGCATACAGCTCGAGGGCCTGTCGGAGTCGCAGGAGGCCTCGTTCTGGCCGCCGATCACCGGGGAGGGTATCCCACTTGGGACCCCCCGCCGCCCCGAGCAAAATGGCGTCCGCCTCCCGACACCGGCGAAGGGTCTCTTCGGGCAGCGGATCGCCGGTCGCATCGATGGCCACACCGCCGAGAAGCGCCTCCTTGAATTCCAGCGGGATGCGGTATCTTCGGGCGGTGGTCGTGAGGACCTTTAGGCCCTCCTCGACCACTTCCGGGCCGATGCCATCCCCCCGCAGGACGACGATGGTCGCCATCCCTCCCCCCTCCGCCGGCGATAATCCGGGGCGTTGCGCAACGCCTTCGTAAGTCGGGTGACCGAAGCCGTGCGCCGCGCACTCCCGCCTGCCTGCCGTGTCCCGCAGCTACCACAGGTTGGCTGCAGGAGTCAAGGGAAACACCCTTTCCCCCTTGCCCTGCTCCTTTCCATCTGATATGTTGAAAGTATCTCGCCGTTCCGGAGATGAAGGTTACTTCTGCAGAGTTTGCAGGCAGCGCAACGGGTCCGAGCGGCTTTCCGCGTGACCGGCGGCCGGAGATCGCCTTTGTCGGTCGCTCGAACGTCGGGAAGTCCTCATTGCTTAACCGACTCTTGGGCCGGCGAGGGTTGGCCCGGGTCTCGCGGACTCCGGGGCGGACGCAGACGATCAACTTTTACCGGGTCAACGACGCGTTCTATTTCGTCGATCTCCCCGGGTATGGGTACGCCAAGGTCTCGGAGCGAATCCGGCGTGCCTGGAGACCCATGGTCGAGGGATACCTCCGGGGCCGAGAACTGCTTCGGGCCGTGATCGTCATCGTGGATGCCCGCCATCCCCCCACCACGCTCGATCAGGAGATGGGGGCGTGGCTTCAGGCAGCCCGGATTCCGCAACTGATCGTCTTGACGAAGGTAGACAAGATAGAGCGGGGCGCCTGGCGTCGGAGTCGCGAGATCACGGCGGCGGCCCTGGGGATCCACAACCCGAAAGAGGTCTTTCTCTTTTCCGCGGTGACCGGAGAAGGGGAAGAGGAGCTGTGGCAGCGCCTGGCACAGTATCTGCAGCACGAGGATTCTAGGCGTCGAGGGAGCCGAGATTGACAGAGGATTGATGAACAAGAATCGGCGAGCCATCGTGATGGTAGGGTTGGTCTTCATGCTGGGGCAGGGGTGTTCGTCCCTTGCCCGGTCTCCGTCCCCCGTCGCCTTCCCGCCACCTACGCCCAAGCCAGAACCATCGGTCGAGGCGCCGTCCCCGGGGTCCGCCAGGAACCTGACGGAGGAGAGCGCCGCCTACTACTACTTCATGCTGGGGAGTCTGGCGGAGGACCGGGGGGATCTGAGCACCGCCCTCCGGCATTACGAGGAGGCCTTGGCCTTCGATCCGGGCTCGGTGGCCATCCGGATGAGCATTGCGGAGCTGTACATGCGGCGCGGGATGGTTCAGGAGGCGATCCGCCTCGCCGAAGCGATCGTCGCCAGCCACCCGGAGAATGTGGAAGGCCTTCTGTTGCTGGCCACGGCCTACGAGAGCATCCGAAACGCCCGGATGGCCGAGCGATTCTATCGCGAGGCGCTCGGTCTTCAGCCGGATCGGGCGGATGTCTACCTGCGGCTGGGGAATCTCTTCGCGAGGACGACGAAGTATGCGGAGGCCGCAGAGGCGTATCGGAAAGCGATCACCCTCGACCCGACCCTGTACCAGGCCAGGTACAACCTAGCCCGGGCCCTGCTGGAGGCCAAGCAGGTCGATGAGGCCATCGTACAGCTGGAAGAGGTACTGAGACTCAGGCCGGGCCTGGACCAGGCCAGCCTCCTTCTCGGCCTGACGTACGAGCGGCTGAAGCGATGGGAGTCGGCGCGCACCGTTTACCGGAGCGCCTTGGAGGAGGACCCCGCCGACCGACAATTCCTCGAGCGCCTCGCCGAGACGTATCTGAGGACCGGGGATCTCGCCGGGGCCCTGGCAGAGTTTCAACGGCTGGCTGGCACCTACCCCGAGGATCTTGCCCTCCGAAATCGGATCGGCCTGGTGCTGATCGAGATGCGAAGGCACGAGGAGGCCCAGAAGGCCCTCGAGGAGGTGCTCACGCTCGACCGGGACAACCAGGAGGCGCGCTTCTACCTGGCGATCAGTCTCGAGGGGCAGGAGCGGTATGAGCAGGCTCTCGCTGAGCTCACGAAGATGCCCCCCCGCGGGGAGCTGTACGGTGATGTCCTGATCCACAAAGGATTTGTCTTCGGGCACCTCGATCGGGTGGATGACGCCCTCGCTGCCTTTCAGGAGGCGGCGCGGCTGAAGCCGCAGGACGGGAACACCCACTATCTCGTCGGCGTGACGCATCTTCGTCGCAAGGAGTACGCCCAGGCGGCCAAGGCGATAGAAGAGGCGGTGCTGCTGAACCCGAATAGCGCCAACTACTATTACCAGCTCGGGGCAGCCTATGAGCGGAACCGCCAGCTCGATAGGGCGGAACAGGCCTTCCGCCGGACCTTGAAAATGGACCCCAAGCATGCCGATGCGTACAACTATCTCGGGTATATGTTCGCCGAGGAGGGGATCCATCTGGAGGAGTCGGTGACCTTGATCAAGAAGGCCCTCGAACTCGAACCGAATAACGGAGCCTTCGTCGATAGCCTGGGGTGGGCGTACTACAAGCTCGGGCGACTCGACGAGGCCCTGCGCGAGCTCGAGCGGGCGGTCACGCTGGTCCAGAAGGATGACGCCACGATCCGGGAGCACCTCGGCGACGTCTTCTTTCACAAGGGGATGATCGCGCAGGCGGTCGACCAGTGGGAGCAGTCGCTGAAGCTCGACGCCACCAATGCAAAGGTGAAGGAGAAGCTCGAGCAGGCCCGCGGCCTGCTGCTGCACGGCAAGCCATGATCCCCGCGGGGCGGGGGCGGATGGGATGCGCGCTCTTGGCCGTGAGCTTCCTGGGCGGATGCGCGAGCCTCCCACCCCCCAGAGAGGCCGGTCAGCCGGTCTCGCACGAGACGCGCGACGAGCTGGTCGGCCGGCTGCAGGTCCACCAGGAGCAGATCCGGTCCCTGCGAGGCATCGCGGCGGTCGAGATCGCCGTGAGCGAGGAGACGCGAAGGTTTCGGGAGGCCTTGGCCCTGAAGAGCGATGGCCGATTCCGCCTGGAGACCTTAAATGCTTTCGGGCTGCCGGTCCTGATCGTCGCTTCGGATGGAAATCGCGTGGTGGCCCACGGCGCGTCGGAACCCGTTGGGTCCCCGGACGGATGTGAGCTGCTCGAGCGTCTCCTCGGGCTTCGCCTTTCTCCCGCCACTCTTGTGCGGCTTCTCGCCGGTCTCCCCCCGCGGCGCGTCGGGCCGCCCGTCTTCGCGTCGTACCTGCCCGGGCGGCGGGTGTATCTCCTCGAACAGGAAGACTCCCATTGGGTGCAGCGTCTCTACCTGGACCTCTCCGGGACACTCGTGGGCGGAGAAATCTGGGCGGGGCGACGCGGCCTCTCTTTCGATTTCACACAGGTCCGCGATGTCGATGGGATCGCTGTGCCGATGCGCATTGCGGTCACGCAGGCCCGCAGGCCTGTGCGCGTGACGCTGACCTACGAGACGATAGACGTCAATCCGATCCTCGCCGATCAGTTCTTTCCATCTCCCCGGGCCGGCCCCGCACAGAGCGGGGGCTGCTGAGCCGCTGATGGATCTCACCCTCTGGGCGCCTGCCAAGGTCAATCTCTTTCTGGAAGTGCTGCGGAAGCGGGCCGACGGGTATCACGAGGTCCAGACTCTGCTGCAGCACGTGGACCTCTGCGACGAGATCCGGTTTGCTGAGGGCGCGGGGATCGTCGTGGAGACGGGCGGGCTTGCCTGCCCGGGGGGAGAGGAGAATCTGGCGCACCGGGCCGCGGCCCTGTTCTTCAAGGCCACCGACACCCACCCCGGCGTCCGCATTGAGATCACGAAGCGCATCCCCCTCGGAGCGGGGCTCGGGGGAGGGTCGAGCGACGCCGCCGCCACGCTGTGGGGACTCAATCGCCTCTTCGGGACCGGCCTCACGTCCCAGGCCCTCCAGGAGTTGGGCGCCCATCTGGGGTCGGATGTCCCCCTGTTTTTCGAAGGCCCTACCGCGTGGGCGTCTGGCCGCGGCGAACAGATTCGTCCCCTGCCTGCCTTTCCCCACTCCTGGCTGCTGATCGTCTTTCCCGGTTTCCCGGTTTCGACCGCGTGGGCGTACGCCAATTTGGAATTGACAGGCGAGGACAAAAGCATTAGGGTAAGGACGGAGGCGGAGAAGGGGAATTACGAACGTGTCCTCGCTTCGTCCTGGAATCGTCTCGAAGACGTTGTCTTCCGCCGCTACCCTGTCGTCAAGCAGCTGAAGGTGTCTCTGGAGGCCTGGGGTGCCCGGCCGGCCCTCATGACGGGCAGCGGCTCGGCGGTCTTCGGTCGGATGCATGCCCGCGAGGAAGCAGAGCGGTGGGCGGCCCGTCTCAGGGAGGAGGGGTACACAGTTTTCGTCGTCCAGACCCTGTCTCATCCCCCGCTGGCTCCTGGGGGGATCGGCGAGATGGGGCCGGAACGATCCTCCTGCTGAAGAGGGGGAGGGGATGAGCGTGTCGCAGCCATCACAGCTCATCCCCCAATTTTTTCGGCCCGAGGTTCGGGTGATGGGGAGCAGGTGCGGGGTCGGCTAACGGTAGGCCGCCAGACTTTGGATCTGGCTGTCCAGGTTCGAATCCTGGCCCCGCAGCCATGGAACAGAAGGAGGGCGGCGTGACGCGACTACTCCTCTTTTCTGGCAATGCCAACCGGCAGTTGGCACAGGAGATCGCCGAGTATTTGGGTGCCTCCCTCGGTCTAGCCGAGGTGTCTCAGTTTTCTGATGGAGAAGTCTTCGTCCAGATCTCTGAGAATGTGCGAGGCGCGGATGTCTTTGTGATCCAGCCCACCTCCCCTCCCGTGAATCACCACCTGATGGAGCTGCTCATTATGATCGATGCGCTGCGCCGCGCCTCTGCTCACCGCATCACGGCCGTGATTCCCTATTACGGATACGCCAGGCAGGATCGCAAGGTCCAGCCCCGGGTCCCGATCTCGTCCAAGCTGGTGGCCGACCTCATCGCCGTGTCGGGGACCAATCGGGTTCTCACCATGGATCTCCACGCGGGGCAGATCCAGGGTTTTTTCAACATCCCGGTGGATCACCTCTTTGCGGCCCCGGTACTCCTCCGCTACTTCCAGGAGCGGGGCTGGCACGGGGTAGTGGTGGCTCCCGATGCCGGCGGCGTGGAGCGGGCGAGGGCCTTTGCGAAACGGTTGGGGGCCCCGCTGGCCTTCATCGACAAGCGGCGGGAGGGCCCCAATGAGGCCAAGGTGATGCGCATTGTGGGAGAGGTGAAAGATCAGGATGTCATTATCGTGGACGATATCATCGATACGGCGGGAACCATCACACAGGCCGTGACGGCCCTCCGGGAGGAGGGGGCCCGCCGGATCTTCGCGAGCTGCACCCACCCGGTCCTGTCAGGACCGGCCATTGAGCGCATCGAGAACTCGCCCATCGAAGAGGTAGTGGTGACGAATACAATCCCTCTGGATGAGCGACGCTCGTCCAAGAAGCTGACCGTCCTCTCGGTCGCCCCCCTGTTGGGTGAGGCCATCGACCGGATCCACCGGGAGACGTCCGTCAGCTCGCTCTTCGTTTAATCCGATGACCGACGACAGATGACCGACGTCCGAATGCATCATGCGGTCATCGGTGATCGGTCGACGTGACTGAGGAGGCACGGATGGAATTCGTCGATCTCAAGGTCGAACGACGGACCGGCACGGGAAAGAGCGTCGCGCGCAAGCTCCGTCAGGGGGGCCGGATCCCTGCCATCGTGTACGGGGAGGGAGAGCCGATCCCCGTCGCGGCAGATCCGAAGAGTCTGCTGAAGGCCCTCAGGACGGAAGCGGGCGAGAACGTCATCCTCAACCTCACGATCGTGGATACAGAGGAGGTCACCCGGAAAGCGATGGTGAAGGGGGTGCAGGTCCACCCTGTGACCGGAATCGTGCTTCACGCGGATTTCCTGGCGATCTCTATGGAGCGGCCGATTGAGGTTGAGGTGCCGGTGGAGCTCGTGGGCGTGGCGAGAGGGGTCAAGGAGGAAGGGGGGATCGTCGAGCAGATCCTGCGGGAGCTCAAGGTGAAGTGTCTGCCCCGCGCCATCCCCGACGGGATCCAGCTCGATATCTCTACGCTGAATATAGGAGACGTCGTTCATGTCAAAGACCTGGCGATCCCGGGTGGGGTCGAGCTCTTGACCGACAGAGAGCAGGTGGTGGTGACGGTGGCGGCAGCGCCGGTGGAGGAGGTCGCCGTGCCCGCGGCTGTGGAGGTCGCACCCCCCGAGGCTGCCGAAGCCCCACCAAAGGAGGGAGCGGCCAAGGAGACTGCCAAGCCCGGTGCAGCCAAGGAGACTGCCAAGCCTGGTGCAGCCAAGGAGGCTGCCAAGCCCGGTGCCGCGGCGGAGGCTCCAAGGAAGCCGTCAGCCAAGGGACGACCCGAGAAGGAGTGAAGGTAGGCATTGTGGCTCATCGTCGGCCTGGGAAACCCGGGACCCGAATACGCTCGAAGCCGTCACAACGTGGGCTTCGTGGTCCTGGACGAGCTGGCGCGGCGGTGGAACCGACCGATGACCCGTCGCCGTTGGGAGAGTCTGTACGCGGAGGAGACGCGGCGAGATGAACCGATCGCCCTCATCAAGCCCCTCTCCTTCATGAATGAGAGCGGCAGACCGGTCAAGGCGTGGCTGGAAGGGACGTCGGTCCCTCCAGAGAGGCTCGTGGTGATTCACGACGATCTCGATCTCGCCTTTGGGCGGATCAAGGTCGTGGCCAAGGGAGGACACGGCGGGCACCGCGGGGTCCGTTTCATCCAGCAGGCCATCGAGACGATGGGCTTCCCCCGGGTGCGCGTAGGCATTGGTCGGCCAGAGGTGGGGGATGAGGTGACATTCGTCCTGCACCCCTTTGATGAGGCCGAGGCTTGCCTCCTCCCCGACCTCATCAGCCGCGCAGCCGACGCCGTCGAGGAGATTGTCGAGCGGGGTGTGGCATCGGCCATGAATCGGTTTAACGTCTGGAAGCAGTCCGGGGCCTGTGGTGAGCCTGCCGAAACCACGGGGGAGGAGGTGGACGGGTGCCAGAGTACGAGGTGATCGTCATCTACGAGGCGGGATTGACGGAGGAGGCGCTCGAGGCCCAGGTGGAGTCGTTTCGGGGATTCCTCGAACGGGAACGGGCCGAGCTGCTCGAGGTCCAGAAGTGGGGGAGACGCCGCCTGGCGTTCGAGATCAAGAAAAAGCGGGAGGGCTCCTACGTCCTCTTCCGGGTCAAGAGCAAGCCCACCTTCCCTCAGGCCGTGGACCGGCACCTCAAATTCGCCGAGGTCGTTCTCCGGTATCTGGCGGTCAGGGTCGAGCGGGCCGCACGCGCGAAGGCAGCCACGGGAGCCGCAGCCAGTGGAGCGGAACGGGAGGGATCGTAAGGCATGGCGAACTTCAACAGGGTCATCCTTGTCGGAAATCTGACCCGAGACCCGGAGCTCCGGTACACGCCAAGCGGGGCACCGGTCTGCAGCTTTGATCTGGCCGTCAATCGGAGCTATACCACGCAGGCGGGAGAGCGTCGGGATGAGGTGTGCTACATCACCATCGTCTCCTGGGGGAAGCAAGCCGAGACGTGCAAAGAGTATTTGAAAAAAGGGAGAGCGGCCTTGATCGAGGGGCGCCTGACCCAGCGCTCGTGGGAGACGCCCGAAGGGCAGAAGCGGTCGAAGCACGAAGTGGTGGCAGACCGCGTCCAGTTCCTCGGGGGGCGCAGAGGCGGGGAGGAAGAGGCGGCGCCGGCCCCTGCAGAGGACGAGCCTCCTTTCTAGTGCCGTTCCAACTTGGTGAGCCGCATGTGACCAGCCTGCTTGCTGCGACGGTTGTGGGCGGGTGCGGCAAGGGAGTTGAAGCAAGTTGAAACAAAGAGTTGGAACGGTACGTGAGTCCACGATCGGGCCGAACATGGGGAGAGACCAATGACGGTGGTCAAGCGACGGAAGAGCTATCGTCGGCAGAAGGTCTGCAAGTTCTGCGTGGACAAGGTGGAGCAGGTTGACTACAAGGATGTCCGACGTCTCCGGAGCTTCGTGACGGAGCGTGGGAGGATCCTGCCGCGGCGGATCTCGGGCACCTGCGCCCCCCACCAGCGGCAGCTCACGATGGCCGTCAAGCGCGCCCGCAACATCGCCCTGCTCCCGTTCGTGGCCGATATCAGTTAGGGGGATACCCATGAAGGTGATCCTGACTCAAGCGGTTCCCCATCTGGGTCAGGCGGGGGACCAGGTGGATGTGGCCAGGGGCTATGCCCGGAACTATCTCATCCCAAGGAAGCTCGCTGTGGAGGCGACCGCGACGCACCTCCGCTCCCTCCAACAGCTCAAGGCCCAGGGGAGACAGCGGGAGGAGCGGCTCAGCCAAGAGGCCGACAGCGTCGCGGAAAGGCTCCGGAGTCTCATCCTGACCTTCGCCCGGGCGGCGGGGGATCAGGATCGTCTCTTCGGGTCCGTGACCAGTAGCGATATTGCCGAGGCGCTTGCCGAGCAGGGGATCCGTCTTGACCGCAAGAAGATCGTGCTGGAGGAACCGATCAAGGCCGTGGGGAGGCATGCCGTGCCTGTACGACTCCACCGGGACACCGTGGCCTCAATCCAGGTTCAGGTCGTGAGTGAGTCTGGTTCGGTGGTCTTCTAGAGGGGCCGCCAGCGTGGCTCAACGTTCTCCAAAGACCACTTTTGAGAGGGTCCCACCTCAGAACGTCGAGGCGGAGGCTGCCGTCCTCGGGGCGATCCTCCTGGATCGGGATGCACTGGTCAAGGCGTTTGAGGTCCTTCACCCGGGGCATTTCTACCGAGAGGCCCACCAGAGGATCTTCACCGCCTGCCAGGAGCTCTTCGAGCGGAACGAGCCGGTCGACCTTATCACCCTCGCCAATGAACTGACGCGCCGTCAGCAGCTTGAGCCGATGGGCGGCAATCCATATCTCGCCTCGTTGGCCGAGGCGGTTCCGACGGCTGCCAACGTTCTGTATCACGCGTCGATCGTGAGGGGAAAGGCCCTCCTCCGCGAGCTGATCGGCACGTGCACGTCGATCATCTCCTCCTGCTACGAAGAGACGGAGCCGACGGAGACGGTGCTGGACCGGGCAGAAACCCGAGTCTTTGACGTCTCCAAGGATCGGATCCGCCCCTCGTTCCGGCCCATTAAGTCTCTCCTCAAGTCTGCCTTCGAGGATATCGAGCGACTGTACAGCCGGAAAGGCCATGTCACCGGAGTCCCGACAGGGTTTACACTCCTCGATGATCTGACCGGGGGTCTCCAGCATTCAGACCTGATCATCATTGCGGGACGGCCCTCCATGGGGAAGACCAGTTTCGCCCTGGGTATGGCGATGCACGCCGCCATGGAGGAGAGGGTTTCGACCGGAATCTTCAGCCTTGAGATGTCCATGAGTCACGTGGTGCAACGCATGCTCTGTTCTGAGGCGAGGGTCGAGGCCTATCGCCTCCGGACCGGCCGCCTCGGCGATCGAGATTGGCCAAAGCTGACCACCGCCGCAGGGCGGCTCTCGGAGGCTCCCATTCATATCGATGATACGCCCAGCATGAATGTCCTGGAGTTGCGAGCCAAGGCCCGCCGGGTCAAGGCCGAGCACGGCACTGGTCTCCTGGTCATCGACTATCTGCAGCTGCTCAAGGGGGGAGGGCGATTCGAGAGTCGGCAGCAGGAAATGACCGAGATCTGCCGGTCCCTCAAGTCGTTGGCGAAGGAGCTCGAGATCCCCATTGTGGCCCTGTCGCAGCTTTCTCGGGCTGTCGAAGCCCGAGAAGATAAAAAGCCACAGCTGGCTGATCTGCGCGAGTCAGGAGCCATTGAACAGGACGCGGACCTGGTGGCTTTCATCTACCGGCCGGGCTACTACAAGGCTCTCAAGAGTCCCGAGGCTGAGGAGAATTACGAGGCGGAGCTCATTGTCGCGAAACAGCGGAACGGGCCCACCGACACGGTTCCGCTTATCTTCCGGCGGGAATACATGCGGTTCGAGAATGCAGAGAAGGCCCGGACCCCTCCCGTTGATCATGCCCGTTAGCTGAGTCATTCGCCCTTCCCTGGGGCCTCCGCGAGGTGCGACCAACGACACGCGGGTGGGTCGCCACTCACAGACCGATATGGCGAGGATCAGGACCCATTTCGAGTGTCAGCAGTGCGGGTATCAGGCTCCCCGATGGATGGGGCGCTGCCCGGAGTGCGGGAACTGGGGGAGTCTGGTGGAGGAGCGCCCGACTGCCGGCGGGGGGCGGGGCGCGGGAGTCCGGGGTCCGTCGGCCTCTCCTGTGCCGGTCACCGAGGTCGAAGGACCCGCGCTCGCCCGGATCCCCACCGGCTTCCCAGAGGTGGACCGAACGTTGGGCGGGGGAGTGGTCCCCGGCTCGGTGGTCCTTATCGGTGGTGACCCCGGTATCGGCAAGTCGACGTTACTGCTCCAGGTCGCGGCACGCCTCGCCAGCCAGGGCCGCAAGGTCCTCTATGTTTCGGGGGAGGAGTCGACCGAGCAGATCCGCGTCCGTGCGGAGCGGATCGACGCCATGTCCCCCCATCTGTATCTCGCCGCCGAGACGCTCCTAGAGGCGATCATCGAGCACGGGGAGCGTATGAGGCCGGATCTCTTGATCCTGGATTCCATCCAGACGACCTCTGCGGGAGCGCTCGAGTCACCTCCGGGAAGCATCAGCCAGGTCCGCGAGGTGGCAAGCCGCCTCCTCACCCTGAGCAAAGAGCGGGCGATCAGCACGTGCCTCATCGGCCACGTGACCAAGGAGGGATCCTTCGCAGGCCCCAAGGCCTTGGAGCACATCGTCGATACCGTGATCTATTTTGAAGGGGAGCAGCAACACGCGTATCGGATCCTCCGGGTCACCAAGAACCGGTTCGGTTCCACCCACGAGATCGGCATCTTCGAGATGACCGAGGCGGGACTCAAGGAGGTGGACAACCCCTCCCGGATCTTCTTAGCGGAGCGGTCTCAGGGGGTCACCGGCTCGGCGGTCGTCGTGACCATGGAGGGGACTCGCCCGCTGCTGGTGGAGATTCAGGCCCTGATAGCCCCGACCCATGCCAGCTTCCCGCGCCGGGTGGTGACGGGGGCGGATCTCAACCGGGTGGCGATTCTGTTGGCGGTCCTGGAGAAACGGGTGGGGATGCCCCTGTCCGCCTGTGATGTCTTCGTCAATGTCGCAGGCGGGGTACGGATCACCGAGCCGGCGGCCGACCTGGGGATCGTAGCCGCGGTGGCCAGCAGCCTCCGCAATGCTCCCCTGGACCCTCGCATGGTCTGCTTTGGAGAGGTCGGATTGACCGGAGAGATCCGGGCGGTTCGGCACGCCGCCCCAAGACTCCACGAGGCCCGGCAATTCGGCTTTGCGCGGTGCATCCTCCCCGAGACGAACGAGGGGAAACCGCGCGAGGCAGGAATAGAGGCCATCGGCCTGCGCACGGTGGACGCCATGATGCATGTGCTCTTCCCGTGATGCCCAAAGAAGATTTTGACTGATCGCAAGATTTCTAGTATGATGCAACATGAGAGGATCACGATGCCGCATATATTCCGTGTCGGCAAGAAGGTGGTGTATCCTGCCCATGGTGTGGCCCTGATCGAGGCCATCGAGGAGAAGGTGGTCTCAGGGTGTCGGCAGTCGTTTTATATCTTGCGGGTCTTAGGCAACGATACCACCATCATGATCCCGACCCACAATGCCACGCGGGTCGGCCTCCGCGATGTGATCGGTCCTTCGGAGATTCCCCGGGTCATGGAGATCCTCCGGCGGAAGGATGTCGAGATCTCGCCCAACTGGAACCGACGGTTCAAGGATAACTGGGAGCGGATCAAGTCGGGGTCCCTGTACGAGATGGCGTTGGTCCTTCGGAAACTGGTCGTCCTCCGGAAGGAGCGGCATCTGTCCTTCGGTGAGAAGAAGATGCTCGAAAACGTTCGGCAGCTCATTGTGAGCGAGATCGCCATCGCGGCGGGGATTGACCCTCGGGAGGCGGACGGGATGGTCGAGAAGACCATTGCCACGGCATGAGAGTCGGGTGGGGGAGGTGGTGACTTCACGGGAGGTGAACGGTGATGTCAGGACTGATAGTCCGAGGGCTCTTTGTGGTCCTCTGCGGTCTCGTCGGGGGTGCGGCGGGGTCGGCCTTCGGATCCGAGAGCCCGTATACGTTCGTGGGTCTGGCCGCAGGGCTGGCTGCGGGGCTGGGCACACTCCTGGTGGAGCGGGTGCTGAGACGGGTCCAGGGTAGAGTCCTCATCAGTGGTCTTGTTGGTCTCGTTATCGGACTCCTTCTTGCCCGGTTCCTCCTTGACAGCGTGGCGATATTCTTAGAACCCTCCCCTCAGGCGGTCCGCATCTCTGTGGCGCTTCTCGTCATGGTTGCCGCGGGGTACATCGCCACCGCGGTGGCGGTGGAGAAGGGGCGGGGACTCAGCGTCCTCAACCTGGTCCGGGCGGTGAAGGAGCAGCCCGGCGTTGAACGGAATAAGATCCTGGACACCTCGGTCATCATCGACGGTCGGATCGCCGACATCTGCGAGACGGGCTTTATCGAAGGGACGCTGATTATCCCCCAGTTCGTCCTCCGGGAGCTCCAACACATCGCGGACTCGTCGGATCCGATCAAGCGAAATCGGGGACGGCGGGGGCTGGACATCCTGCAGAAGATCCAGAAGAATCCCAACGTGCAGGTGAGGATCCACGACATGGATTTCCCGGATATCCGGGACGTCGATGGAAAGCTGGTGGCGATGGCCAAGGCGTTAACAGCCAAGGTGGTCACCAACGACTTCAACCTGAATAAGGTGGCTGAACTCTATGGGGTGCCGGTGCTGAATATCAACGAGCTGACGAACGCCCTGCGACCGGTGGTCCTTCCCGGAGAGGAGATTCGCGTCTACGTCCTCAAGGAGGGGAAGGAGTATAACCAGGGGGTGGCCTATCTGGATGACGGAACCATGGTCGTCATCGACAGTGGCCGCCGACACATCGGGCAGACCATTGATGTGTGTGTGACCTCGGTGCTCCAAACGACGGCCGGGCGCATGATCTTTTCCCGGCTCAAGGAAGAGGCCGAAGTCGCGTGAGGTCCGCCTGCAGCCATCCGCTGTCTGCGATCGGCACGGGCCCGGATGGTCCCGACGGTGGGTTGCTGAGCGTATGGGGAATGTGACGGCGATCGTGCCGGCTGGAGGCCTGGGCCGTCGGGCAGGAGGCGATGTCCCGAAACAGTTCCTCCTCCTCCGGGGGATGCCCATCCTGACCCGGACGTTGCTCCACCTGACCACCTCAGGGCTCATCGATGCGCTGATCCTGGTGGTTCCGCCTGGGGCCGAGGAGTGGTGCCTCACGCAGATTCTCGCCCCCTACCCGCTTCCTGCCACTATCGAGATCGAGATTGTTCCCGGGGGAGTCGAGCGTCAAGAGTCGGTGTTCCGGGGTCTAGAGCGGGCGTCGGAGGACGCGCGGCTGGTGGTGATCCATGATGCCGTGCGCCCGTTCGTCTCGTCCGATCTCCTTCGGCGGACCGTTGAGGCCGCGTGGAGCTTTCGCGCCGCGGTGGCGGCGGTCCCGGCTGTCGAGACGGTCAAGATGGTGGAGAGCGGATTCGTCCGGGAGACGCCATCCCGAGACCGCCTCTGGATCGCCCAAACCCCGCAAGCCTTCCACGGGGACCTGATCCAGGAGGCGTATCGTCGGGCCGCGGCTGACGGGTTCCGGGGCACGGACGACGCCATGCTGGTCGAGCGGCTCGGGGTCAAGGTCAGGGTGGTCCCCGGCGATCCCGAGAACATTAAAATCACGACCGCGGAGGATCTCGAGCGAGCGGAGGTGATCCTGAGCCGCCGGGAGGGGGCGGGATGCGGATCGGCATCGGCTACGACATTCATCCCCTGGTCCCCGGCCGCCCACTGATTCTCGGGGGAGTCGAGATCGCGTTCGAACAGGGACTCGACGGTCACTCGGACGCCGATGTCCTCACCCATGCCGTGATCGATGCGGTGCTGGGGGCCGCGGGCGAGGGAGACATCGGCCACCACTTTGGGGTGGATGATCCGCGGTACCAGGGGGTCCGGAGTCTCCACCTTCTTGCAGAGAGCTGGCGGCGGCTGGAGGCGAAGGGCTTCCGGGTCGGGAACGTGGATGCGACCGTGGTCGCCGAGGCCCCCCGGCTGAGTATGCATCTCAGAGGCATAGCGGCCAACCTGGCCGACGTCCTGAATGTGGAGCCAGCCCGGATCAATATCAAGCCGACGACGGCTAAGGGGCTGGGCCCCCTGGGATCCGGGGAAGGGATCGCCTGCCTCGCCGTTGTCCTGTTGATGGAGGCGGGCGACGGGGAGGCGTGAAGGAGCGTCGCGTGGGACTTAGGATCTATAACACCCTCACCCGGCAGAAGGAGCTCTTCGAGCCGCTCACCCCCGGGGAGGTGCGGATGTACGTCTGCGGGATCACGGCGTACGATCTCTCCCACCTCGGCCACGCCCGGTCCGCACTGGTCTTTGATGTGATCCGCCGGTATCTCGAGTTCACCGGCACCCGGGTCCGCTTCGTCCGCAACTTCACCGATGTGGATGACAAGATCATCAAGCGGGCCGAGAAGGATGGGGTGTCCCCGGCGGAGGTGTCGGAGCGGTACATCACTGAGTACCAGAAGGACATGGAGCGGCTCGGGGTCCTTCCCGCCAGCGTCGAGCCTAAGGCGACGGCGTATATTCCGCAGATGATCGCGTTGATCGAGCGATTGCTCGCCCGGGGTTTCGCCTACGTCGTCGACGGCGACGTCTTCTTCGAGGTGAGGCGATTTGCGCGCTACGGGCGCCTCTCGGGCCGGAACCTCGACGAGCTGCTGGCGGGGGCGCGCGTCGAGGTGGACGAGCGCAAGCGCGATCCGCGCGACTTCGCCCTCTGGAAGTCATCGAAACCGGGCGAACCGTCTTGGGAGAGCCCCTGGGGGCCAGGACGACCCGGGTGGCACATCGAGTGTTCGGCGATGTCGATGGAGCATCTCGGCTCCCCCTTCGACATCCATGGGGGCGGCGAGGACCTGATCTTCCCGCACCACGAGTGTGAGATTGCCCAGTCGGAGGCGGCAACCGATACCCCTTTCGTGCGGTATTGGGTCCACAATGGGTTCGTGCAGATCAACAAGGAAAAGATGTCCAAGTCCCTGGGAAATTTTTTCACGATCCGCGAGATCTTTGAGAAATCACCCTACGGGGCGCCCGTCACGGCCGATGCCCTTCGGTATTTTCTCCTGGCCACCCATTATCGGAGCCCCGTGGATTTTTCCGACGACGCCCTGTGGGAGGCCAAGCGGGCGCTCGACAGGTTCTATGGACTGTTTCAGCGGCTTGACGAGTCCTCGGGGGCGGCTGGCCCAGGGGATGGGCTGCTTCTCCCGCTGCTCGAGCGACTAGACGAGGGGTTTCGTCAGGCGATGGATGATGACTTCAGCACGCCGGGCGCCATTGCCCAGTTCCAGCTTCTTCGCGGGGAGCTCAACCGGTTGATCGACGCCGGGTTGTCCAGGAGATCCGGTGAGCGGGCGCGCGAACACTTTCGATCCTTCGGTCGGGTGCTGGGTCTCTTTCAGTCGTCGTGGCGGGCATGGGAATACGAGAGTGGAACTGCAGGGGCGGAAACCCTAACCGACGAAGAGATCGAACGAAAGCTCGCCGAACGCAACGAGGCCCGCCGACGAAAAGATTTTGCCAGGGCTGATGAGATCCGGGCGGAGCTGGCGGCGTTCGGGATTGCGATCGAGGATCGGCCGGATGGCACCAGCCGGTGGAAGCGATGAAACATCCGAGATCGTCTACGGCCTTCATGCCGTCCGAGAGGCGCTGCGGGCAGGTGCCCGACCGCTCTCGCAGATTCTGGTGTTAGGCCACGATCGTCAATTTGCGGACCTCGTCCGGCTGGCTCGGACCGCCCGGGTGCCGGTCTCCGTCTCGCCAAGGCGCGCCCTGGATCGGCTCGTGCCGGGTGGCAAACATCAGGGTGTCATCGGGCTGATCGCACCGAGGCGGTACGTCGAGCCGGAGGAAATCCTCGCCGCCGCACGCGCCCGCGGCGAAGCGCCGTTTGTGGTGATCCTGGACGGGGTAGAAGACCCGCGCAACCTGGGTGCGGTGCTTCGAACCGCCGAAGCGGCGGGGGTCCATGGCGTGTTGATCCCCGAGCGGCGGTCGGCGGGACTCACGGGAACCGTTGCCAAGGTCGCGGCGGGTGCGCTGGAGCATCTTCGGGTCGGGCGCGTGCAGAATATATCCCGCGTGATCGAGGCGCTCAAGGCAGAGGGTCTTTGGGTCTACGCCCTGGATCCTGCCGCACAGCGGTCGTATACGAGCCTCGATTTGCGGGGACCGGTGGCCCTCGTTCTAGGCGGGGAAGACAAGGGTGTCCGGCCCGGGGTGCGGGAGAAGTGTGACGAGTGCGCCAGCATCCCGATGCTCGGGCGCGTCGCCTCGTTGAATGTGAGCGTGGCGGCCGGCGTCATCATGTATGAGGTCCTCCGGCAGCGGATATCAGGAACGAAAATCAAAGAGAAATAGCGAATATTGGCACGAGGATTGCCTTGAGTATTAGATCAACCCCGAGAAGGTGTCCTTTCCAGGCTTTCCGACTCAAAGAGGCGAAAAATTATCCTTTGATTTTGGACAGGTTTACCCCTATACTGAGGGTTTGTCGCTGGCGTAGCTCAGTTGGTAGAGCAGCTGATTTGTAATCAGCGGGTCGGGGGTTCAAATCCCTTCGCCAGCTCCAGCCGGGTCGGGGAGAGTGCGGGGAGATACCCAAGTGGCCAACGGGGGCAGACTGTAAATCTGCTGGCGCACGCCTTCGGGGGTTCGAATCCTCCTCTCCCCACCAGAGAACCGACCTGAAAGGCATGGAGGCTGGCACTGACCCACGAGGAGGATTGTCGGGGGGCGGGCGCGCGCTATTTCTATTGCGGTCTCCTCGTGTGGCTGTGGATGCGGGAATAGCTCAGTGGTAGAGCGCGAGCCTTCCAAGCTCGGGGTCGCGGGTTCGAATCCCGTTTCCCGCTCCAGGTCGTTTCATCGGAGGACGGCGACTCTCCGATGTGCGCAGGGGATCTCCGGCAGGGAGGTGGCACGGCTCTGCCGGGTGGTCCTGAGCCTGCTATTCATTATTATCATTATCTACACGGCAACTCTCCTGGCTGCGCAGGATTTTGCGACGCACAACCAACGGGGGGTCGACCTGAGCGCGCAGGGGAGGCATCGGGAGGCCATTGCCGAGCTTGAGAAGGCCTTGGCCCTTGCGCCGGCGCACCCGGTGGTCCGCCGGAATCTGGCCCATGCGCACGGCAACGTGGCAAGTTCCCTCCTTCAGGAACGGGCGTTTCGGGACGCGGCGGCTGAGTATCAGGCGGCGATCGACCTCTACAGTGAGGAGCCGCGGTTTCACATGGGGCTGGGCGTGGCGCTTCTCGGCCTGCGGGAGGCCGACCGGGCTGTAGAGAGTTTGAGGTGGGCCCGGAATCTCAATCCGAAAGAGGGCCAGGTATACCGGCTCCTGGGAGAGGCGTATTTTCAGCGGGGCGATATGAGAGAGGCGGTCGGTGCGTGGCAGGAGGGGCTGAGAATCCGGCCGGGTGATCGGGACCTCGAGCGACTCATCGCCCAGGCCGAAGGGGAACGGAAGGTTGACGAGGAGTATCGCCGCCGGCCCGGCCACCACTTCAACCTGCGGTACGTGGGCGAGGTCCGAGAAGAGATCGGGCGGGAGATCTTGCAATTGCTCGAGCGGGCGTACGAAGAGGTGGGGTACAACCTGAACCACTTCCCCCGGCAGGAGGTGGAGGTCGTTATCTACTCGGACGCCGACTTTCAGAGGATCATGGGCCTTCCGGGTTGGGTGCACGGGGCCTTTGACGAGCGGGGCGGGCGCATCCGAATCCCCGTCCGCGGGATCAAAGAGGCGACCGATCTGCGAGGGCTTCTGTACCATGAATACACGCATGTGGTCGTTCGGGAAGTGACGGGGGGGAGGATTCCCACTTGGTTGAACGAGGGGCTCGCCCAGATCGAGCAGCGGACTCCCATGGATGGCGCCGTCGAGTCGGTCCGGCAGCTGGCGGCGCGGGGGAAGCTCCCGTCGCTCCAGAATCTGAAGGACCCCTTTGTGGGGCTCACGGGCCCGGAAGCGAGCGTGGTGTATGCGGTCAGTTACGCCGCCACAAAGTACCTCGTCGAGCGGTGGGGCCTTTGGGACATCCAGCGGCTCCTGCGACGGCTTGGCGAGGGGGTCTCCTTTGATGTCGCCCTGAAGGAGACCACGCGGCTGACGCTCGCAGACTTTGAACGCGAGTGGGTTACATCGTTCGGCAGGGGAGAGTGAACGCGGGATGAACAGGCTCATCCTGGATCATTCCGGGGCCCACGTAGCTCAGACGGTTAGAGCGCGTCCTTGGTAAGGACGAGGTCACCAGTTCGACTCTGGTCGTGGGCTCCAAGTGGGAATGATTATCACGGGAATGCAAGGGTCTTAATAATAATAAAAAAGAAGAAATAGGGGGCAGGGGGGAAAGGGGAGGGTTCACCCATGGCCAAGCAAAAATTCGCGCGGACCAAAGAGCACGTCAACGTCGGGACCATCGGCCACATCGACCATGGCAAGACGACCCTCACGGCGGCCATCACCAAGTGTCTGCACGCGCAGAACCCCCAGGTCCAGTTCATCCCCTTCGACCAGATCGACAAGGCCCCGGAGGAGAAGGAGCGGGGGATCACCATCTCCATCTCCCACGTGGAGTACGAGACGGCGAAGCGCCACTATGCCCACGTCGACTGCCCCGGGCACGTCGACTACATCAAGAACATGATCACGGGGGCGGCCCAGATGGACGGGGCGATCCTGGTCGTGGCGGCCAATGACGGCCCGATGCCCCAGACCCGGGAGCACATCCTCCTCGCCCGGCAGGTCAACGTCCCCCACCTCGTCGTCTTCCTGAACAAGGTAGACATGGTGGACGACCCGGAGCTCCTCGACCTCGTGGAACTCGAGCTCCGGGAACTCCTCGCCCACTACGGCTTCCCGGGGGATCAGATCCCCATCATCCGGGGCAGTGCGCTCAAGGCGCTGGAGCACGGCTGCGGGGACAGCAAGTGCGCCAACTGCAGCCCCATCCTCCAACTCATGGCCGCGGTGGACAGCTACATCCCCCTCCCCGCCCGGCCCATCGACAAGCCCTTCCTCATGCCGATCGAGGATGTCTTCACCATCGCGGGCCGGGGGACGGTGGTCACCGGCCGGGTGGAGCGCGGGACCGTCAAGGTAGGGGAGGAGATCGAAATCGTGGGGCTCAAGCCCACCCAGAAGACCGTGGTGACCGGGGTGGAGATGTTCCGGAAGACGCTGGACCAGGGGCAGGCGGGGGACAACGTCGGCCTGCTGCTCCGGGGGACCAAGCGGGAGGAGGTCGAGCGGGGCCAGGTCGTGGCCCGGCCCGCCTCCATCACCCCCCACACCGGCTTCCAGGCAGAGTGCTACATCCTCACCAAGGAGGAGGGGGGGCGACACACCCCCTTCTTCTCGGGCTACCGGCCCCAGTTCTACTTCCGGACCACGGACGTCACCGGGGTCACCGCCCTGCCCGACGGGGTCGAGATGGTGATGCCCGGGGACAACGTCCGCCTGAAGGTGGAGCTCATCCAGCCCATTGGGCTCGAGAAGGAGCTCCGCTTCGCCATCCGGGAGGGGGGCAAGACGGTGGGCGCCGGGGTGGTGAGCGAGATCGTGACGTAGCCGGCGGGCGCCGGCATCGTGAGTGCGATCGTGGTATGGAGTGCAGCGGTCAGCCGTCGGCGGTCAGCACGGAGAAGCGGGCAGCGGATCGCTGACGGCGGATAGCGCGTGCGGAGCAGGGATGCGCGAGATCATCGCCCTGGCGTGCGGAGATTGTAAGCGTCGAAATTATTCGACAACCAAGAACAAAAAGAACACGGCGGACCGCCTGGAACGGAAGAAATATTGTCGGTGGTGCCGGAAGCACACCGCCCACAAGGAAGTGAAGTAGGGCACATAAGGAAGGCCAGTAGCTCAATGGCAGAGCACCGGTCTCCAAAACCGGCGGTTGGGGGTTCGAGTCCCTCCTGGCCTGCCAAGGTAGTTCACGGTTCATAGTTGAGGGTTCAGAGTTTGGGTGCCAGAGGGTCTGCTGTGAACCCCGAACTGGGGGCGAGATGCAGGAGTGGATCGCTAGGGCAGTTCGATTCTTCAGGGAGGTGCGGGCCGAGCTGGGGAAGGTGAACTGGCCTTCCCGCAAGGAGGTCATCGGCTCGACCGCTGTAGTGCTCATCTCGGTGTTCATTCTCTCCTTCTTTCTGGGGCTGGTCGACGTGGTTCTTCAGAGGATCATGTCGGCCATCCTGAGGTAAGGTCCCGTGGTGACGACGGAGCAAAAAGAGCAGCGGTGGTACGTGGTCCACACCTACTCGGGGTTTGAGAGCAAGGTGAAGGCGAGTATCGAGCAGCGCGCGACTGCCCTGGGATTTCGGGACAAGATCGCGGAGATTCTGATCCCGACTGAGGATGTGGTGGAGCTCAAAAAGGGGAAGAAGCGGATCGCGTCCCGCAAGTTCTTTCCCGGCTATGTCCTGATCCGGATGGAGATGTCGGATGACCTCTGGTATCTGGTCCGCAGCACCCCGAAGGTCACCGGGTTTGTCGGACCGGGAACCCGACCCACGCCCATCCCCGACGCGGAGGTCGCCCAGATCCGCCAGCAGGTAGAGGAGGGGACGGAGAAACCCAGGCATAAGGTCCAATTCGTGCGGGGCGAGGCGGTCCGTGTCATTGACGGACCCTTCACGAACTTCACCGGCCTCGTTGACGAGGTCAGGCCGGACAAGGGGCGCCTCAAGGTGATGGTGAGCATCTTCGGCCGCCCGACCCCGGTAGACCTGGAATTTTTGCAGGTGGAGAGGGTCTAGCGGTGACAGCTAGGACGCTAGGACGCTAAGATTCAAGACCTCCTGCTTTCGAGCATCCTAGCCTTCCAGCGTCCCAGCATCTGGTTGCGGAGCGATAATGGCGAAGAAGGTCGCGGCAGTTGTCAAACTGCAGGTCCCAGCGGGCAAGGCGAATCCGTCTCCGCCGGTGGGCCCAGCCCTCGGCCAGCATGGCGTGAATATCATGGAGTTCTGCAAGGCCTTCAACACCAAGACTCAGAGTCAGGAGGGCCTGGTGATCCCCGTGGTGATTACCGTCTATGCCGATCGCTCTTTCACCTTTATCACCAAGACCCCGCCGGCCTCGATCCTCTTGAAGCAAGCGGCGGGGATCGCGCAGGCCTCCAAGGAGCCGAACCGGATCAAGGTGGGGAAGGTGACCCGGGCCCAGGTCGAGGAGATCGCCAGGACCAAGCTCCCGGATCTCAATGCCAACGGGCTGGAAGCAGCGGTCCGGATCGTGGAGGGGACCGCGCGGAGCATGGGGATCGAGATCGTGCCCTGAGAGCAGCAGTCGGCTGTCAGCGATGAAGGGCTAGAACGCTAGCGGGTTATTGCTGATTGCTGGCGGCTTCGCGGGAGCGAAGAATGGCGCGGAAGAAGCGATATACCAAGGCGAAGGCGACGGTGGCCGAGCGGGCGCCGCAGCCCGTCGACATCAGGACGGCCATCTCCGTGTTGAAATCGATGGCCCCGGCCAAGTTCAACGAGACCGTGGAGATGGCGGTGCGTCTTGGCGTGGACCCTCGCAAGGCGGATCAGCTGGTGCGAGGGACCGTCGTCCTTCCCCACGGGACCGGCCAGTCGGTCCGAGTCCTGGTCTTTGCCAAGGGGGAGAAGGAGAAGGAGGCCCGCGAGGCGGGGGCGGATTACGTCGGGTGCGAAGACCTGATCGCAAAGATCCAACAGGGGTGGCTGGAATTTGACCGGGCCATCGCCACCCCGGACGTGATGAGTCAGGTGGGGAAGCTGGGGAAGATCCTGGGTCCCCGAGGGCTCATGCCCAACCCCAAGACCGGGACGGTCAGCTTTGACATCGCCCGGGCGGTGAAGGAGTTCAAGGGGGGCAAGATCGAGTACCGAGTGGACAAGGCGGGCATCGTCCACGCCCCGTTCGGGAAGGCCTCGTTCTCGGAGGATCAATTGACGGAGAACGCCACCGTCCTCCTCGAGACACTCATTCGGGCCAAGCCCCCAACCAGCAAGGGGAAGTATGTGAAGAGCGTCGCCGTCTCGGCGACGATGAGCCCCTCCGTGCGGATCGACCTGGGCACCGTAGGGGCCTTGGGCAAGGTATAGGAGGCGACGGCGAAGGGCATGAGTCGTGAGGGGACGAAGAGCGGGGTGATGGTCCGCGTATCGGCAAAGCGGCAGGCACGCATCGGGGAGGTCGAACGCCTAGAGGCGAGGCTTCGAAGCGCCAAGAGCTTGATCCTCACCGAGTATCGGGGCTTGACGGTCGCTGAGATCACCGAGCTTCGGCGGGCGCTGCGGGGTGGCTCGGTGGAGTACCGCGTGGTAAAGAACAGCCTCACCCAGCGGGCCGCGGACGCGTTGGGGATCCGGGGGCTGGCACCGTACTTGGTCGGGCCCACGGCCGTGGCCTTCACCTCCGGCGATCCGGTGGCGGCTGCCAAGATCCTTACCGCCTTCTCCAAGAGGACCCCCGTCCTTCAGGTCAAAGCGGGGCTGGTAGACGGCCGGGTCCTCCCCCGGGAGGAGATCCTGGCCATGGCGGAGTTGCCCCCACGCGAGGTGATGGTGGCCCGCCTGATGGGGATCATGGTGGCCCCCCTCCGAGGACTCGGCGCCGTCCTCTCGGGTTCACTCCGTGCCATGGTGGTCGGCCTGGATCAGGTGAGGCAGAAGAAAGAGGGGAGCGCAGGTTGAACCGGGGGATCAGGGTCCCCCGCACATCGGGAGCAGAGGAGGATTCGATGGGGAAGATGACGGTTCAGGATTTTGTTGAATCCATCGACACGTGGACAGTCAGGGAGCTGCATGAGGCGGTCAAGGCCCTTGAGACAAAGTACGGCATCTCGGCTGCCGCTGTCGCCGCCCCGGTGGCGGTGGCGCCCGGGGTGCCTGCCCCCGGTACCGCCGCGCCAGCCGAGGAGAAGACGGAGTTCGCCGTCATCCTCACCGAGGCCGGTGCGAAGAAGATTCAGGTGATCAAAGAAGTCCGGGCCGTCACCACCCTGGGCCTGAAAGAGGCCAAGGACCTGGTGGACGGCGCACCCAAGCCGGTCAAGGAAGGTGTCTCCAAACAGGAGGCGCAAGAGATCAAGGCCAAGCTCGAGGCGGCGGGTGCCAAGGTTGAGATCAAGTAGTGACGGTTCTCTGATGCCTCGTCGAAGAGCGATGCCGGGCCGGGCCCCTTCGATCGAGGAGAGACCTGTGGGCGTTTTGCTGTGAGGAGGAAGACGTCGTATGGCGGGAGGCAACGTGGCGGTTGGAAAGACCAAGGAGCTTGAGCGGCGGATCAGCTTCGCCAAGTTTCCCGAGATCATTGCCATTCCCAATCTGATCGAGATCCAGCGGGGCTCCTTCCAGCAGTTTCTGCAGCTGGATCTCACATCGGAGCGGCGAGAGGAGACCGGGCTTCAGGGGGTCTTCGCCAGCATCTTTCCCATCAGTGATTACGAGGACTCCGCCTCCCTTGAGTTCGTGAAGTACGATTTCGGGGAACCCAAGTACACGCCGGAGGAGTGTCGCGAGAAGGGGATGACCTACTCCGTTCCCCTCAAGGTGACCCTGCGCCTGGTGGTGTGGGACAAGTCGGGGGATGGGGCGCGGGGCATCCGGGATGTGAAGGAGCAGGAGGTGTACCTGGGCGAGATGCCCGTGATGAGCGAGCATGGCACCTTCATCATCAACGGGACCGAGCGGGTGGTGGTGAGTCAGCTCCATCGATCTCCCGGGGCCTTCTTCGACCACGATCGGGGCAAGACCCATAGTGGCGGAAAGGTTCTCTACAGCGCGCGGCTCATCCCGAACCGGGGCTCGTGGCTCGAGTTCGAGTTCGACTCGCACGATGTCCTCCATGTCCGGGTCGATCGGCGTCGGAAGTTTCTCGTCACCATTCTGCTCCGGGCCATCGGCTACGGGTCAAACGAGGAGATCCTGGCGCTCTTCTATGAGCGGGATACGGTCCGCTTCGACGGGAGCCGGGACGCCGTCTTGGAGGGGGTGAGTCCCGGGTGGCGGACCGCCAAGGACCTGTCGGATCCGAAGGGCAAGGATGTGATCCTGCCGCGGGGGAAGCGGGTCACGGGGGCGCTCCTCAAGAGGCTCCAGTCCGCCCGGGTGAAAGAGGTCCCCGTCTACCGGGAGGACCTCGTCGGTCGGATCCTGGCCGTCGATGCGGTTGATCACAACACGGGAGAGGTCCTCGCGGAGTGCGCCCAGCCGATCACCGAAGAGGTCCTGGAGCGCGTCGTGAAACGCGGGCTGCAGAAGCTGCACCTCCTTCGGGGCGCCGACGAGCGTGAGGTCTTTGAGATTCGCGAGACCGTCCTTAAGGATCCCACCGGGTCGGAAGAGAGTGCCCTGGTGGAGATCTACCGGCGGATGCGCCCGGGCGATCCTCCCACGCTGGACAGTGCGCGGTCGCTCCTGCACAACATGTTCTTCAACCCCCGCCGGTACGATCTCTCGAAGGTGGGCCGCTTTAAACTGAAGAGCAAGCTGGGAACGCAGACGCCGCTCGACGTCCGGATCCTCCAGAAGGAGGATATCGTGGCGGTGATCCAGTACCTCCTCAATCTGAAGCGGGGCGAGGGGCAGAGGGACGACATCGATCATTTGGGCAACCGCCGGGTCCGCTCGGCGGGGGAGCTGCTCGAGGAACAGTTCCGCATTGGCCTGGCGCGGATGGAGCGCGCGGTCCGCGAGCGGATGAGCACCCAAGAGGTGGAGACCCTGATGCCCCACGACCTGGTCAATGCCAAGCCGGTGACCGCCGCCCTGAAGGAGTTCTTCGGGTCGTCGCAGCTCTCCCAGTTCATGGATCAGACCAACCCGTTGGCCGAGCTGACCCACAAGCGGCGGCTGTCGGCCCTGGGACCGGGCGGACTTTCGCGAGAGCGGGCCGGGTTTGAGGTGAGAGACGTCCACCCGACCCATTGCGGCCGCATGTGCCCCATCGAAACGCCGGAGGGGCCGAACGTCGGCCTGATCTCTTCCCTCTCCACCTATGCCCGGGTCAACGAGTTCGGCTTCATTGAGACGCCGTACCGGAAGGTCCGCGATGGCCGGGTCACAGACGAGATCGAATACCTGACGGCCGACGTGGATGAACGGTTTATCATCGCCCAGGCCAATGCCCCCGTCGATGCCCGCGGGCGGTTCGTGAACGACCGGGTGCAGGCCCGCTCGGGCGGCAACTTCATCATGGCCCCCCGGGAGCAGGTGGCATACATGGATGTGTCCCCCAAGCAGCTCGTCGGGGTCTCGAGCGCCCTGATCCCGTTCCTGGAACATGACGACGCCAATCGGGCCCTCATGGGGGCCAACATGCAGCGGCAGGCCGTTCCCCTGCTGCGTCCCACGGCCCCCATTGTGGGGACCGGGATGGAGCTGGTGGCGGCGCAGGACTCCGGGGCGGTGGTGACGGCCCGGCGGTCCGGGGTGGTGGAATCCGTCTCGGCGAACCGCATCATCATCCGGGTGGACGCCGATCGGGACCAACAGCTCAAGGTCCCCAACGTCGACATCTATGCCCTGCTCAAATTCGAGCGGAGCAATCAGAATACCTGCATTAACCAGAGGCCGATCGTGGGGGTGGGCCAGCGGGTGAAAAAGGGCCAGGTCATTGCCGATGGCCCCGCGACCCAGAGCGGGGAGCTGGCGTTGGGTCAGAACGTGCTGGTCGCCTTCATGCCCTGGGGGGGCTATAACTTCGAGGACGCGGTCCTGATCAGCGAGCGTCTGGTCAAGGACGACCGGTACACCTCCATCCATATCGAGGAGTTCGAGATCGAGGCCCGCGACACGAAGCTCGGCAAGGAGGAGATCACCCGGGACATTCCCAACGTGGGGGAGGACGCCCTGAAGGATCTGGACGAGAGCGGCATCGTCCGGATTGGGGCCGAGGTGAAACCGAGCGATATCCTGGTGGGGAAGGTGACCCCCAAGGGGGAGACGGTGCTGACGCCTGAAGAGCGGCTGCTGCGCGCCATCTTCGGCGAGAAGGCGGAGGATGTCCGCGACGCCTCCCTCTACGTCCCGCCGGGGATCCAGGGCACCGTGGTGGGGGTGAAGGTCTTTTCGCGGAAGGGCGTGGACAAGGACGAGCGAGCCAAGTCCATCGAGGATGAAGAGATCGCCCGACTCCAGAAGGACTTTGACGACGAGATTGCCATTATCGCGAAGGAGCGGGACCGGCGGATTCGGGAACTCCTCACCGGCCGCATCGTCGGCAAGGATGTCAAGGTGAAGGGAAGCCGGAAGGTCCTGGTCCCCAAACGCAAGAAGCTGACGGAGGAGCTGCTCAGCGGCTTCGCGGGTGAGGAGCTCCTCGAGATCGCCAAGGCCTTGCCTGAGGAGACGGCTCAGAAGGTGGAACAGGTCGCCACCGGCGCCGATAGCCAGATTCACGTGCTCCAGACCCTCCTGGACAACCGGATCGCCCGTCTCCGGAAGGGGGATGAACTGGCGCCAGGCGTCTTTAAGATGGTCAAGGTCTACGTGGCGATGAAGCGAAAGCTGTCTGTGGGGGATAAGATGGCCGGCCGGCACGGGAACAAGGGGGTTATCTCGAAGATCCTCCCCGAGGAGGACATGCCCTATCTCCCCGACGGGGCCGCGGTCGAGGTGGTCCTCAATCCCCTCGGGGTCCCTTCTCGCATGAACGTCGGGCAGATCCTGGAAACCCACGTAGGGTGGGCCGCGCATGCCCTGGGCATCAAGATGGACTCGCCCGTCTTCGACGGGCCCTCGGAGAAGGAGATCAAGGACCTATTGAAGAAGGCAGGTCTCCCCACCTCCGGCAAGACCATCCTCTACGATGGTCGGACGGGCAGGCCGTTTCACCAGCCGGTCACCGCCGGGTATCTCTATCTCATGAAGCTCGCCCATCTGGTCGAGGACAAGATCCATGCCCGTTCCATCGGCCCCTATTCTCTCGTCACGCAACAGCCGCTGGGGGGAAAGGCGCAGTTCGGCGGTCAGCGCTTTGGGGAGATGGAGGTCTGGGCGCTCGAGGCGTATGGGGCCGCCCATACCCTGCAGGAGATCCTCACGGTCAAGTCGGACGATGTGGTGGGCCGCACCAAGATGTACGAATCGATCGTGAAAGGGGATTGCACGTTAGAGCCGGGACTGCCGGAGTCCTTTAACGTTCTGGTCAAGGAGCTGCAGAGTCTCGCCCTGGATGTGGATTTGGTTACGGACAAGGGTGTCCGGCTCGAAGAGGGAGGAAAGGCGCGTGGATAAGTTTTTTGGGTTTTTCGACGAAAAGCCCGTCGACCCGACGAGCTTCAAGGCCATCCGGATTGGACTGGCCTCGCCGGAGAAGATCCGTTCCTGGTCCCACGGCGAAGTGAAGAAGCCGGAGACGATCAACTACCGGACCTTCAAACCGGAACGGGACGGTCTCTTCTGCGCTAAGATCTTCGGCCCAACCAAGGACTGGGAATGCAACTGCGGAAAGTTCAAGGGAATCAAGCATCGGAATGTTGTCTGTGACAAGTGCGGGGTGGAAGTGATTCGGTCCAAGGTGCGGCGCCAGCGCCTGGGGCATATCGAGCTGGCCTCCCGCGTCGTCCATATCTGGTTCTTTAAATCCATCCCGTCCCGGATCGGCTATCTCCTCGACATGTCCCTCCGGGACCTGGAGAAGGCCCTCTATTTCGAAGAGTATGTCGTGGTGGATCCGGGGAATACGCCGCTGAAGCCCAAGGAGCTCCTGAGTGAGGAGCGGTACCGGAAGCTCCAGGAGGAGCACGGGGACGCCTTCAAGGCAGAGATTGGAGCCGAAGCCATTCGGACCCTGCTGAAGCGGGTGGACATTCGGAAGCTGGCCGAAGAGCTCAGGCAGCAGATGCAGCGGGAGACCTCCCAGCAGACCCGGAAGAAGATCGTGAAGCGCCTCCGGATCGTGGACGCCTTCCGGACCTCGGGGAACAAGCCGGACTGGATGGTCCTTGAGGTGATTCCCGTCCTCCCGCCCGAACTCCGGCCGCTCGTCCCCTTGGACGGGGGCCGCTTTGCCACCTCGGATCTCAACGACCTCTACCGCCGGGTCATCAACCGGAACAACCGCCTGAAGCGCCTGATGGAGCTCAAGGCCCCCGATATCATCATCCGCAATGAAAAGCGGATGCTCCAGGAGGCGGTGGACGCCCTCTTCGACAACGGGCGGCGTGGACGGGCCTTGAAGGGCCAGAACAATCGGCCGCTCAAGTCCCTCTCCGATATGCTGAAGGGGAAGCAGGGGCGGTTTCGCCAGAACCTCTTGGGGAAGCGGGTGGACTACTCGGGGCGCTCCGTGATCGTCGTGGGCCCGGAGCTCAAGCTCCACCAGTGCGGCTTGCCGAAGAAGATGGCGCTCGAGCTGTTCAAGCCGTTTGTCTTTCGCAAGCTGCTCCAGCAACATGAACACGTCACCACCATCAAGAGCGTCAAGAAGATGGTCGAAAAGCAGCGGCCCGAGGTGTGGGACGCCCTGGAGGAGGTGATCCGGGAACATCCCGTCCTCCTGAACCGGGCCCCGACGCTCCATCGCCTCGGGGTTCAGGCCTTCGAGCCCGTCCTCGTGGAGGGGGAGGCCATCAAGATTCATCCCCTGGTCTGCGCCGCCTTCAACGCCGACTTCGACGGCGACCAGATGGCGGTCCATGTGCCCCTCTCGTTCGAGGCGCAGCTCGAGGCACGGATCCTGATGTGGGCGCCCCACAACGTCCTCTCGCCGGCCAACGGTACCCCGGTGGCGGCCCCGAGCCAGGATATCGTCCTTGGCCTGTACTACATCACCAAGGCCCGGGCCGGCGAAAAGGGGGAGGGAAAGCTCTTCGGGTCCATGGCGGAGGTCCGCTCGGCCTACGATGCGGATGAGGTGGGGTTGCTGGCCGGGATCAAGCTGCGGTGGAATGGGGAGCGGATCGACACCACTGTCGGCCGCGTCCTCTTCAATGAGATCCTCCCTGTAGAGCTCCGGTTCATCAACCAGGAGATGAACAAGCGGGAGCTGACCCGGCTGATTGCGCAGTGCTTCTACATCCTGGGCAATGCCGAGACGGTCAAGCTCCTCGATAACCTCAAGGATCTGGGCTTCCGATACGCCACGTTGGCTGGTGTCTCGATCGGCATCGATGATCTGCACATCCCCTCCAAGAAGGAGGGGATCATCGAGGCGGCCCGGAAGGAGGTCATCAGGATCGAGCAGGAGTACCTGGACGGCCTGATCACGAAAGGGGAGCGGTACAACAAGGTCATCGACATCTGGACCCAGGTCTCGGAGCGGGTCTCGGATGAGCTCTTCCGCGAGATCGAGGCTATGAAGGATGGCGAGTTCAACCCGGTCTTCATGATGGCCGACTCGGGGGCGCGTGGGAGCAAGCAGCAGATCCGGCAGCTGGCCGGGATGCGCGGCCTCATGGCCAAGCCGTCGGGGGAGATCATCGAGACCCCTATCACCAGCAACTTCCGGGAGGGCCTGACGGTGCTGCAGTACTTCATCTCGACCCACGGGGCCCGGAAGGGATTGGCGGATACCGCGCTGAAGACCGCCGACTCCGGGTATCTCACCCGGCGGCTGGTAGATGTGGCCCAGGATGTCCTCGTCACCGAGGTGGATTGCAGCACCCCCAACGGGATCTGGGTCACGGCGCTGGTGGAGGCGGGAGAGGTCATCCAGCCCCTGCGGGACCGGATCCTGGGTCGCGTCGCGCTGGATGATGTGATCGATCCGTTCACCGGGGAGACGATCCTCGATGCCAACGGGGCGATCACGGAGCCGTTGGCGGCTCGGATCGGGGATGCGGGCATCGACAGGGTGAAGATTCGATCGGTCCTCACCTGTGAGGCGCGGCGAGGAGTCTGCGTCAAGTGTTACGGCCGGAATCTGGCGAACGGTCGGATGGTCGATCTCGGGGAGGCCGTAGGCGTCTTGGCCGCCCAGTCGATCGGCGAGCCGGGGACACAGCTCACCATGCGGACCTTCCATATCGGGGGGACCGCGACGCGCCTGGCGGAGCAGACGACCCTGGAGAATAAGTTTGCGGGCACGGTGCAGTTCCACAGCATCCGGACGGTCCGTAACGCCGCCGGGGATCTGGTCGTCATGAACCGGAACGGGGCCCTCTCCATGGTGGACGAAAAGGGGCGGAAGAAGGAGACCTATCACGTGATTTACGGGGCCCGACTCAAGGTGCACGAGGGCACGCAGGTGGCGCCGGGCACGACGTTGGCGGAGTGGGATCCCTTCACCTCCGTCATTCTCTCTGAGGCCGCTGGCCGGGTGGTGGTCAAGGATGTCATTGATGGCGTGACCATGCAGGAGGAGGTAGATGAGGTCACGGGGCTGGCCCAACGGGTCATTGTGGAGCACGGGAAGGAGGAATTGCAGCCCCGGGTCTCGGTGAAGGATGAGAAAGGGGTCACCGTCTTTCGCACCCTTTTGCCGGTGGGCGCCCACCTCATGGTGCAGGATGGGCAGCCGATCTCCGCGGGCGACTCCATCGTCAAGATCCCCCGCGAGACCACCAAGACCAAGGATATCACCGGGGGTCTGCCCCGTGTCGCGGAGCTCTTTGAGGCACGGCGGCCCCGGGAGGCGGCCGTCATCTCCGAGATTGACGGGCGAGTCGGGTTTGCCGGCATGGCCAAGGGGATGCGGAAGATCGTCATCCAGGCAGAGAATGGGGAGGCCAAGGAGTATCTGATCCCGCGGGGCAAGCATATCAATGTGCTCGAGGGGGATGAGATTAGGGCCGGAGAGCCGCTCATGGATGGGCCTATCAATCCCCACGATATCCTGGATGTCCTCGGCGATCAGGAGCTGCAGCGCTACCTGGTGAACGAGGTCCAGGAGGTGTATCGCCTCCAGGGGGTCAACATCAACGACAAGCACATTGAGGTGATTGTCCGCCAGATGCTGAAGCGGGTGCGCATTGAGACGGTCGGGGACACCAGCTTCCTCGTCGGGGAACACGTCGACAAGCACCTGTTCCTGGAGGAAAACCACCGGGTGCTCCAGGCCGGCGGGGCCCCCGCCACGGCCAAACCGCTGCTGCTGGGCATCACCAAGGCCTCCCTCTCCACGGACAGCTTCATCTCGGCGGCTTCCTTCCAGGAGACCACCAAGGTCCTCACGGAGGCCGCCATCAATGGGGCGCGGGACGAGCTCAGGGGTCTCAAAGAGAACGTCATCATGGGCCGCCTGATCCCGGCCGGCACGGGGATGGCGTGGTATCGCGACACGCAGATCAAGGTCCCTGAGCCTCAGGTGCGGTCCGGGGAGGCCCAGCCAGCGCCCGAAGAGGCGAGTGCGACGATGGAGCCGGTGGAGGTCGACCTCTCATAAATGTCGTCGCAGCCCAGAAATTGCTTGACAATAGGGGACATGAACTCTAGCATTTCACCTTTTGAGGAGAAGTGATCGGTGCCGACAATCAACCAGCTGGTGCGCAAGGGTCGGGCGGAGATTCGGAAGAAGGAGAAAGCCCCCGCGTTGGAGCGTTCGCCCCAAAAACGTGGGGTCTGTACCCGGGTCTATACCACCACCCCCAAGAAGCCCAATTCGGCCCTCCGGAAGGTGGCACGGATCCGCTTAACCAACGGGATTGAGGTCACCACGTACATTCCGGGGATCGGGCACAACCTGCAGGAGCACTCGATCGTCCTGATCCGCGGAGGACGGGTGAAAGACCTTCCCGGCGTCCGGTATCATGTGATCCGGGGGACCCTGGATGCGGCGGGGGTCCAGGATCGTCGACAGGGGCGTTCCCTGTACGGGGCCAAGCGACCCAAGTCGAGTTGACCGGAACGGCACTGAGGCGCCTCGCCTGCCACCCTCGGTGCCGCTTTTCGTTTTGGACCGCGGGCGAGGTGGTGGCGAGGTCGTGGTGAGGTGATCGGATGCCCAGGCGGCGCATCGCGGAAAAGCGAGAGATCCTTCCCGACCCGGTGTATCAGAACCGGCTGGTGGCGAAGTTCGTGAGCTGCATGATGCGGGCCGGGAAGAAATCGCTGGCGGAGGGGATCTTCTACCGGGCCATGGGGATCATCGAGGGGCGGATGAACACCGATGCCGTAGCGATCTTCAAGCAGGCGGTGGATAATGTGAAACCGGTGCTCCAGGTCAAGTCTCGAAGGGTGGGGGGGGCGACGTACCAAGTCCCGGTGGAGGTCCGGGCCGATCGTCGGGTCTCCTTAGCCTTCCGGTGGCTCATTAGCTACGCCCGAGACCGCTCCGAGAAGACCATGGAGGAGCGACTGGCTGCCGAGTTCATCGAGGCGGCCAACAATCGCGGGGCGGCGGTCAAGAAAAAGGAAGACACGCATCGCATGGCCGAGGCCAACAAGGCCTTTGCCCATTACCGTTGGTAAGAAGGCCCCCCTTCCGACGGTGCGGATGGTCAGCATCGGGAGAGGGGCCTTCAATATCCGGGGAACAGGGTGATCGTGAAGAGTTCTAAGGATCGCATTCGGAATATCGGGATCATGGCCCACATCGATGCGGGCAAGACCACCACCACCGAGCGGGTCCTCTACTATACCGGGCGCACCCATCGGATGGGCGAGGTGGACACCGGCTCCGCGGAGATGGATTGGATGGAGCAGGAGAAGGAGCGGGGGATCACTATCACCTCCGCCTCGACCACCTGCTTCTGGCGCGAGCATCAGATTAATATCATCGATACCCCCGGCCATGTCGATTTCACGGTGGAGGTCGAACGCTCGCTCCGGATCCTCGATGGGGCCGTGATCGTTTTCGATGCGGTCTCGGGGGTGGAACCGCAGTCGGAAACGGTCTGGCGGCAGGCGGATAAGTATCACGTGCCGCGCGTCGCCTTCATCAACAAAATGGACCGGGTGGGGGCGGACTTCTTCATGTCACTCCGGTCCATCGCCGAGCGTCTCGGGGCCAATCCGGTGCCGCTGCAGCTCCCGTTGGGGGAGGAAGCCAACTTTGCCGGGGTCATCGATCTGATCCGGATGCAGGCGATTGTCTGGGAGGAGGAGACGCTCGGGGCCTCCTTCGAGGTGCGGGAGATCCCGGCGGCGCATGCGGATCAGGCCCTGCAGTACCGGGAGAAGCTCCTGGAGGCTGTCGCGGAACAGGATGAGTCGTTGCTCCGCAAGTACGTCGAGGGGGCGGAGATCTCGGAAGCGGAGATTCGGGCGGCAATCCGAAAGGCGACCTTGGCCCTGAAGATCACGCCGGTCCTCTGTGGCGCGTCCTTCAAGAACAAAGGAGTGCAACCTCTCCTCGATGCGGTCGTCGATTGTCTCCCGTCGCCCGCGGATCTCCCTCCAGTCACCGGGGTGAATCCCCGGACCGGCGAGGAAGAGAAACGTTCGGCGGCGGATACGGAACCGGTGGCTGCCTTGGTCTTCAAGCTCATGGCTGACCCGTACGTCGGTCAGCTCTGTTATTTTCGAGTCTATTCCGGGACCGTCGAGTCTGGCGCCCACGTCTATAACTCCACGAGGGGCACCCGAGAACGGATCGGCCGCCTGCTCCGGATGCATGCCAATAAGCGGGAAGAGGTCAAGACAGTTCAGGCGGGAAACATTGCCGCTGCCGTCGGCCTGAAGAGCGCCAAGACGGGCGATACGCTCTGCGATGAGACCCGCCCGATCCTCCTTGAGGCGATCGAGTTCCCCGCCCCGGTCCTTGCGGTGGCCATCGAGCCCAGGACCAAGGAGGGAGCGGATCGGCTCTCCATGGCGCTCCAGGCCCTGGCCAACGAGGACCCCACCTTCCAGACCCGCGTGGACGACGAGACCGGACAGACCATCATCTCCGGCATGGGGGAGCTCCACCTCGAGATCATCGTGGACCGCCTCCTTCGGGAGTTCAGGGTCGAGGCCAACGTGGGTCGCCCCCAGGTGGCGTACCGGGAGACCATCAGCCGCCCGGTGGAGGTGGAAAAGAAATTCGTCCGGCAGACGGGGGGGCGGGGGCAGTACGGCCATGTCGTCCTGGAGGTAGAGCCGCAACAGGCTGGCGGCGGGCTCACGTTTGAGAGCAAGATCGCAGGAGGGGTGATCCCTCGGGAGTACATCCCGGCGGTCGAGAAGGGGGTCCGGGAAGCGGCTGGAAGCGGGGTGTTGGCGGGGTACCCCGTGGTGGACGTCAAGGTGAGGCTCACCGATGGATCCTACCATGAGGTGGACTCCTCCGATATGGCCTTCAAGATCGCCGGATCCATGGCCTTCAAAGACGCGGTGAAACAGGGCCATCCCGTCCTGCTCGAACCCATCATGCAGGTGGATGTCGTGGTGCCGGAGGAGTTTATGGGAGAGGTGATCGGGGACTTGAACGCCCGGCGAGGTCGGGTCGTATCGGTCGATACGCGGCCAGCCGCTCGGGTGGTGCGGGCCGAGGTTCCGTTAGCGACGATGTTCGGATACGCGACCGATCTGAGGTCGGCGACGCAGGGCCGGGCGACCTACACGATGCAGTTCGCCCGGTACGAGCCGCTGCCTGTAAACCTTGCCGAAGAAATCATCGGACGGGTGGTGGGTCGAAGCTCAACCGGGTAGGGGCGCCCATGGGGGCACCCCCGGAGGAGACAGGAGGGGAGAGGGATGGCCAAGCAAAAATTCGCGCGGACCAAAGAGCACGTCAACGTCGGGACCATCGGCCACATCGACCATGGCAAGACGACCCTCACGGCGGCCATCACCAAGTGTCTGCACGCGCAGAACCCCCAGGTCCAGTTCATCCCCTTCGACCAGATCGACAAGGCCCCGGAGGAGAAGGAGCGGGGGATCACCATCTCCATCTCCCACGTGGAGTACGAGACGGCGAAGCGCCACTATGCCCACGTCGACTGCCCCGGGCACGTCGACTACATCAAGAACATGATCACGGGGGCGGCCCAGATGGACGGGGCGATCCTGGTCGTGGCGGCCAATGACGGCCCGATGCCCCAGACCCGGGAGCACATCCTCCTCGCCCGGCAGGTCAACGTCCCCCACCTCGTCGTCTTCCTGAACAAGGTAGACATGGTGGACGACCCGGAGCTCCTCGACCTCGTGGAACTCGAGCTCCGGGAACTCCTCGCCCACTACGGCTTCCCGGGGGATCAGATCCCCATCATCCGGGGCAGTGCGCTCAAGGCGCTGGAGCACGGCTGCGGGGACAGCAAGTGCGCCAACTGCAGCCCCATCCTCCAACTCATGGCCGCGGTGGACAGCTACATCCCCCTCCCCGCCCGGCCCATCGACAAGCCCTTCCTCATGCCGATCGAGGATGTCTTCACCATCGCGGGCCGGGGGACGGTGGTCACCGGCCGGGTGGAGCGCGGGACCGTCAAGGTAGGGGAGGAGATCGAAATCGTGGGGCTCAAGCCCACCCAGAAGACCGTGGTGACCGGGGTGGAGATGTTCCGGAAGACGCTGGACCAGGGGCAGGCGGGGGACAACGTCGGCCTGCTGCTCCGGGGGACCAAGCGGGAGGAGGTCGAGCGGGGCCAGGTCGTGGCCCGGCCCGCCTCCATCACCCCCCACACCGGCTTCCAGGCAGAGTGCTACATCCTCACCAAGGAGGAGGGGGGGCGACACACCCCCTTCTTCTCGGGCTACCGGCCCCAGTTCTACTTCCGGACCACGGACGTCACCGGGGTCACCGCCCTGCCCGACGGGGTCGAGATGGTGATGCCCGGGGACAACGTCCGCCTGAAGGTGGAGCTCATCCAGCCCATTGGGCTCGAGAAGGAGCTCCGCTTCGCCATCCGGGAGGGGGGCAAGACGGTGGGCGCCGGGGTGGTGAGCGAGATCGTGACGTAGCCGGCGGGCGCCGGCATCGTGAGTGCGATCGTGGTATGGAGTGCAGCGGTCAGCCGTCGGCGGTCAGCACGGAGAAGCGGGCAGCGGATCGCTGACGGCGGATAGCGGGAACGGGCATGGAAGCGCAGCGGATTCGAATACGGCTGAAGGCCTACGACCATCGGATTCTGGATCAGTCCGCGAAGGAGATCGTGAGCACTGCCGAGCGGACGGGGGCCGGGGTCTCGGGACCGATTCCTCTGCCGTCGAAGATCAGCCGGTACACAGTGCTACGCTCGCCCCATGTGGATAAGAAGTCCCGGGAGCAGTTTGAGATCCGCATCCATATTCGCCTGCTGGATATTCTGCGGCCGACGCCCCAGACCGTTGACGCCCTGATGCGGCTCGACTTACCGGCGGGAGTCGATGTCGAAATCAAACTCTAGCGTCCGACGTCCGTGGTCCGAAGTCCGAGGTCGAAAGAGGACCCGCTGACTTAGGACATCGGACATCGGACATCGGACACTGATCATGCGGATGGGGATCGGGCTTCTCGGTCGAAAGGTAGGAATGACCCAGGTCTTCGATGGGGAGGGCCGGGTGATTCCCGTCACGGTGGTAGAGGCCGGCCCGTGTATCATCGTGCAAAAAAAGACGGTGGCCAAGGACGGCTACGAAGCGGTTCAGGTGGCCTACCTTTCGGAGAAGCCGAGACACGTCTCCAAGCCGCTTGCCGGGCACTTCGCCAAGGCCCAGGTTCCGGCCATGCGGCATCTGGAGGAGATGCGGCTTCATTCAGCGGCTGAGTACGGAGTGGGCCAAACGCTGACGGTGAACCTCTTTGCCGAAGGCGAGGAGGTGGTGGTCACCGGAACGTCAAAGGGGCGGGGATTTCAGGGAGGCGTGAAGCGCTGGGGCTATCGCGGTGGCGCCAAGACTCACGGGTCGATGTTCTACCGCGCCCCGGGATCGATCGGCGCCTCCTCCTTTCCCTCCCGGGTCTTCAAGGGACACCATATGCCTGGACGAATGGGAGGGGCACGGGTGACCATCCGGGGACTCCGAGTCGTGCGGAGCGATCCCAGTCGAAACCTCCTGTTGATTCGGGGGGCAGTCCCTGGGCCTCAGGGTGGACTCGTCGCCGTGCGGAAGACGGGCAAAGGCACCGGTGTGGGAAGCCAAGCCAAAGCGCCCGACGAGAAGAAAGCGAAACAGGAATGAGAGCCGAGCGGGAGGCGCGATGTCTCGGACCCTCGATGTCGTGAACGCCCAGAATGAAAAGGTGGATGAGGTGACCCTGCCACCGGCCGTTTTTGAGGCGCCGGTGAAGGGACACCTGCTCCACGAGGCCGTCCGCTGGCAGCGGACGAGACAGCGACGGGGCACCGCCTCGACCAAAGGGCGTGCTGAGGTCTCCGGGGGTGGGAGGAAGCCGTGGCGTCAGAAGGGAACCGGCCGGGCGCGCGCCGGGAGCAACCGCTCACCGCTCTGGCGGCACGGGGGGATCATCCACGGTCCGAAGCCCAAGGATTGGAGCTTCCACTTGCCCCGGGTTGTGCGCCGGGAAGCCCTCCGCGGCGCTCTCTCTGCCAAGGTCGCGGCCCGAGAGGTCCAGGTCTTGGAGGACTTGAGCATGGATCGCCCGAGCACGAAGAGCTTCCAGGGGCTCCTGCGAGGTTTGGGCCTGACTGGCAAGGTCTTGGTGGTGACGCCGCAGAGGGAGGAGGCGGTGGAGAAGTCTGCCCGGAACCTCTCGGGGGTGAAGGTCCTCCCTGCCCGTGGCGTGAACGTCTCGGATGTGCTCGGTGCTGACACCATCCTGTTTACCCGAGAGGCACTTGTGAAGGTCGGGGAGGCGCTCACGCCATGAGGGAACCGCATGAGGTCATCCGCCGCCCCAGCGTTACCGAGAAGGGAACGGCACTGAAGGAGCAGAACAAGTATTGCTTTGAGGTGGATCGGCGGGCGAACAAGATAGAGGTCAAGAGGGCGGTGGAGGCCCTCTTCAACGTGAAGGTCGCGGCCGTCCACACCGTGGCCATGCGAGGGAGGGTGAAGCGCCTGGGCCGTTTTGCGGGGCGCACGCCCGATTGGAAAAAAGCCATTGTCACCCTGAAGGAGGGGCACAGCATCGAGTTCTTCGAAGGCGCCTAGAAGGAGCAGTCAGCAGTCAGCCGTCAGCGGTCAGCAGAGGGAAAAGCTGACTGCGGACAGCCGACAGCTGGAGAGCTGACAAGATGGGGATCAAAAACTACAAACCAACATCACCGGGCCGTCGCTTCCAGTCGGTATCCACCTTTGAGGGGCTCAGCGAGACGCGAGCCCCCAAGGGGTTGTTCGCTCCCCT
>Ga0209641_10000090_pt1 | contig 65669 bp, 62 predicted proteins | sample RifCSP16_1_FD_184022 | JGI IMG/M metagenome (GOLD analysis project Ga0209641, IMG submission 184022) | Soil microbial communities from Rifle, Colorado - Rifle CSP2_sed 16_1 (SPAdes) (version 2) | ecosystem: Environmental > Terrestrial > Deep subsurface > Rock core/Sediment | place: Rifle... | reverse complement strand
GCCTTATCAAGCGATTCCATCTCGAGCAGAACGGTAGCCCGGTTGGGATCGCTGGCGTCCTGGAAGACCTGCTTGGAGCGGGTGCCGTACTTCATGCGCATCTGTTCAGCCTGCTCGCCGTCAAAGGCTTTCTTCCATTCGGAATAATCTTTTGTTGAAATTTGTACCATTACGTGTGCCATTATTTATTTTCTCCATTTCTCACGCATGAATGCGTGAAGTTGTCCGTTAAATTTGGATAAATCGGACAAATCTTATCTAAATATTAACACAACTGAAGGAAGTTGCCTTAAATTCGGATGAGAAATCGGGAAAATATAGAAGTAGTTAAACTTGGATTGTGATTACAATTTTTCAGAGCAATTGTTTTAAAATAGAAATTATTAATTGATTAATACTCATAGAGTAAGAATTAAATTCCTTTGAAATCTGCTACAATAATAATTAGCTTAAAGGTAAACTGAATGCCTGAATCTAAAAGAAGTTCAAAAAATTTAATTGAATCCTTTAGGGCTATCGCCGAAAGTGCTAACTCTCATAATGCTATAGAGAGTTATTTATCAATGACTCCACGTTTTCCTCAACATGTTTTTATTAGACAATATATTGTTTACCATAAAGAAGATCTACTTGAATCAATAGAAAGAAAAACACCTAATTTTCCATATGTCAATGTTTTACAAAAAAATCCTTTGGTTTTTGAAATTAAAAGACCGGAAACACAAACAAGAAGTGCTGTCAGTGGAGTATTAACTGTTTTACCAAGTAGTCAAACAAATATTTCTCGGATTACAACAATATCTTATTCTAATTTTTGGAATATTGGAGTAAAACCGCTAATAAAAAAAATATATCCTAAAGGGATGCCAGTATTTTTCCGACAGGACGAAATTGAGTCATCTCTTTATAAAGTAGAAGAGACCCTTGGATCTGATTATCGAATACGCATAGCTGATGTAACTTTAAAGGAAGAACGATCGAATAGTCAGGAATCTAGACGGAAAATATTTGATACTGAACGAAGATGGACAGATTTGCCTATCAAAGATATTTTTTCTCAAGCTAAAGAACGAAACCAATGGTTCACAGGCTTGAGTTTTATCATTCAAAAGAAAAGAAAAAATACTCGTGCATATTTGCAGGTTTCAAAAGGGAGACTTAATAAATATGGCGAAGTAAGTTTTAATTCTTTCTACAATGAACTAATTTCCTCATTGTTATTTACTTTGGAAAGTTATGCAGGAGACCGGTTTAAATTATTACAAAAGAGAGGAATCCGTGAAAGAGGGTATGATCCTAGTATTCCGATTGAAATTTCATATTCCTATGAAGCTTTTTCTAGGATTGAGGAAGTAAGACGTTTTGGAAAAATTATCTCTTCATACCCAAATTCAACAAAAGCTGTATTTCATTCAAATCCCTATTATCATGCGAGTGTAGCTGACTTCTTAGACGGCTCATCCTTCGACATATGGGTGCTTTCTGATAGGCGCATAGTTATTATTCCACAAGCAAAATCATCAGCTCAAGCGTTCGAGAGGTTGATTTCCCACATCTTTTCAAACTTTGGTGAAGGGACAGTAAATGAGTTCAATACCTGAAAAAGGAGGAATTGAAACAGTTAAAGAAAAGATTGAAGATTACACTAGTACGATTCATGCCATTTTTTCATTTATTATTCTTACTACCAGAGATAATGAGGGAAAAACATTATCTAATGCCAAATTTACTCTTGGTCGAAAAATGGACACAAGTTCAAAGAATAAGATATCTCCAGAAAATAAAATTACGCCTGATGCTGTTATTCAAACTTTCCCTGCGTTAGGTTATGTTGTTGAAGCTAAAAAATCACTTCCCAATAACACTATGGATTGGGACAAATACATTCAACAACTGCAGAAATACGATGATGATTTAGTTGGGTGGTGGACACAAAATGAAAAACTATCTAACCACAGTATTGTATTACTTATCGAAATCGCAAGAGGAGTTGAATTCAGTGACTATCTTAATCAATACCTATTAAGAAATAACGAGAGCTTTAAAAAGATGTTCTCCATAGTTGAGTTTAATCGTGCAGATGAAAATAAGCACTATTATTTCTTAAGAACGCAAAAAGGGAATATAAATGGAGATGATCTTAGAGAAACCCTTCGAATAGGGAAAAAAATTAATCGAGAAAACATATTGGCTTCTTATGGATATAGAAAATTCTATGATACTGAACCAGAACCAGAATTTACCATGCAGGTAATTTGGATGGATATTTTTAATGGAATGAAAAATGATTACATCTACGATGAGACAATGAAGGCATATGTATTTGAAATAGATTTAATGAATATCACTGAAGAACTACAGAAACTGTATGGCTCAACAGGAATGAATCACAGAGAACCACAATTTCCAAAAAAAGCATGGGTGAAAAGAGCAATTGAAGGATTTGTATGCTTAGGTTTAGCAGAATATAAGGCTAACGACACTTACAGAATTTTCTACAAGGATTTTAAAAGCGATATTTTGGAAAAATTTTATAAACACCGGCTACAAGATTCGAAGCTGGCGCGAACCAAAACAAAGCAATTATCTTTCTTAGAAATCAACCAAGAAGAATAATCAATACCATCGGGAAATAATTAATTAAACACTAAATGAAACCTATGCTATCTCCCTGAACCCTCTTACCGGCGCGGTCCGGGCAGGCGCGGCAGCTTCATCTGGTCCAGGATATAGGTTTCATAATCCGGGTGCACACGCAGCAGCAGCATTTCACGCCAGGGGTAGCTGTCCATGTCCCTGACGGCATCTTCAAAGGTATCCCTGGGCGGGTATTCTTCAAAAAGAAGCCCCCAATCGACCTCTTCCTCCACGTTTTCTTCCTGCGGTCCTTCGTCCCTGATCAGGGCGAATTTTTGTGTGCCATCCTGCAACGTGGAGCGGTAGATGGCGAGGGTGCCGCCCTCCATTCCCAATTCAAGGATCATCTTCCAGTCTGTATTGTTGGTTTGCATGCTCAATCCTTTCGATTTATTTCAATCTTACCCTGCATGGGTGTTATTGGCAAATGGAATGGGTTAATCCATGGGCAGGACCCAGGCGGCTGCTGTTAAATATGCCTTAATGGGCTTTATCGTTCTTTATGAAATATTGGATATGTTTTTCAACAGACAGGTGCTTGTGATCTGTCAGGACTGGTTGGCGAGCACGATGCGGTAGCGAGCCTTGTTCTCACGCACCCGGCGGATGGCTTCGTTGACACGCGACATGGTCATTTGTTCGATCATTGGGGAAATCTGGTGATCGCTGGCGAAATCCAGCATGGCGCGCATGGTGGGAGGATCGCCAAGCAGGGAGCCGCTGATGGTCAGCTCGTGGGCAACCAGGTCGGTCGAGTTGAAATCCACGTCCGGGAATCCGAGCAGGATCAGCCGGCCTTGCCTTTTGAGAGTCTTGAGCAGAGCACCCAGGTCGACCGTGTTGTTGGCGGGGCAGATCAGCAGGTCAAAAGAGAAATGTGCCGTCTGCATGGCGGATCGATCTGCGGAGTCGATGAAATGATCGGCACCGAAAGCCAGCGCCTGCTCCTTCTTCCCGGGGGAGGTGGAGATGGCGGTTAGGTCGCAACCCATTTGGTGGGCGAACTGCAGGGCAAGGTGTCCCAGTCCGCCAATGCCTGACACCGCGACGGTCAGACCAGGTTCCTGCAGCAGGGTTTGCAAGGGAGAGAAGACACTCAACCCGGCGCACAATAGAACAGCTGCTGTTTCGGACGGCATCCCATCCGGCAGAGAGTAGACAAAACGCTGGTCCGCCACCACGGAATTGGAAAAGCCCCCGTAGGGAACCATGACGGTGTTATTCTCGACCTGCTCGCACATCCGGGGGATACCCCGCAGGCACCATTCGCACTTCCCGCAGGAACGAGCCTGCCAACCGATGCCGACCCGGTCGCCTTCCCTGAAGCCCGTTACTTCTTTGCCTGTTTCGGAGACGAAACCGACGATCTCGTGACCGGGAACGAAGGGGAAGGTTGTAATGCCGTAGTAGTCGTCAATGGCCTGGATGTCGGTGTGACACAGGCCGCAATGGGTGACCTGCACACGCAGTTCGTTCTCCCTGAGCATCGGGAGGGTATATTCGAACGGCTCGAGCTCCTGACCGACAGCCAGGGCTGCGTATCCAGAACCTTTTTGGGTGGACATGGGCGCCTCCTGGTGGGGATTAGCTTGACGGTGTCAGGGTGCGGAAATGATCATGGCCGGATGGCAATGATCTCCATGGTTTCATGATCCGGGAACAGAATCTTGAAACGGGTATCGTTGGTGGTGCTTAATTCCCAGGCAAATCTTTCGACCCTGGTCTGGCCGGGTTTGGCATACACGATGGGTGGAATTTCCTTGACAAGGTCTACGACCATGTTGGAATCATCTGGCTGGTATACGTTCACGATTTGGGAATAACCCGGGTAGCTGGAGCCATCCGGGTAGACCAGCACCAGGCTCCCGGGATGGAACTCGATCGTTTCCTGCCTCAGGTTGGTATATTCGATCGTCACGATCAGGAATTCCATGTTCATTGTTTCGGTATAAAGCAATCCGCCAAAAACCAGGGATTTTGTAGCTGAAATGATCTTCACCTCCCATTGATCAGCGATCGGTGTGGCTGTTGGCGGTGAAAGCGTGGGAGTCGGAAAGGGTGTGTAAGTCGGGTAGGGTGTAAGGGTTGGATAAGGGGTCAGGGTGGGGAGAAAGGGAAACGCATCTACAAATGAACACCCGGATGAAGAAAATAATGCCAGAAACAGCAGTGAGAACAACGGAATGGAACGAAAGAGTTTCTTCATGGGTTTCTCCTTGCGATGGATCTTCCAATTTGGATGTGGTTCGAATTTGATTGGAACAGGTAATTTCACTAATAGTAAACCATTTCACAATCAATTTCAATATCCTAAAAACCTTCCGCCTGGTACCGTGACCTTTATTTTTCTCACACCCCCCGTTGGGCGGGGTCAGGTTCCACCCATGGGGCGGGTTGAATCCGGAGGCTGGTTGTTCTATGCTAGAGACATTGTTTGAACCCATTTCAACGAGGAGAAAAAGATGAAGAATCGATACTGGATCAAGCTGTACATCGGGCTGCTGCACGACCACCGCATGGCCCGGCTGGATGCGCTCACCTGGCGGCATGCGGTCGAGCTGTTCCTGCTGGCTGGCGAGACAGGCGACAACGGGAATGTGGGATCGCTGGAGAACGCCGCCTGGCAGCTGCGCGTGGGTGAGGAGGAGATGCTGGCAACCCTGGAGAAGCTGTCTGCGCTGGGGGTTGTGCACGAAGAGCAGGGGGCGTGGGTGGTGAGTAACTTTGTGGAAAGGCAGCGTCCCTCCACCAGCACGGAGCGGGTGCGCGCCTTCCGGCAGCGGAAGAAGGAAGCTGCCTTGTTCAGGGAGGAAGAAAGCGGGCAGGAGGAAGGGGAGCTTGATCCTTTTGAAGAAGGTAAAGCTGTTGAAACGGATGAAACGGAAATGAAACAGGATGGAACAGCAGCAGCGAAACGATTTCCCTCTGCTTCTGGCTCTGCTTCTGATTCTTATTCTGATTCTTATTCTCTTTCTGCTTCTGGCTCTGATTTTGAATCTGGTGAGGAAACGAATTTTGAAAATGTTTCCAGCGCTGGCAGGGAGGTGCAGCCGGACAGCTGGGTGCTGCCGGGTGAGTATTCTGCCTGTGCAGTGGAGCTGGACATGCTGACACCCGAAGCCATGCAGGAGCTGCGTCCCAGCCTGGGAAAGCATCCCCCTCAGTGGGTGGCGGATGCCATCCGGGAGGCGAAGAGGTACAATGCCAGCAGTCCCAGGTATGTGCAGGCTATCCTCGATAGGTGGGGTGTGGAGGGACGGGAGCCGCGGCGCGGGGCTGGCTTTTCCCGTGGTTCGTACCGCGGGAGGGAGGTGCTGAAGAACCCTATTGTGCTTGACAGGCACAGATATTTGACTGATGGGTATGCAGAGTTCCTGGCGTGAGGATTGGGATTGGGCTTAAGACCCTAAAGGTTTTAAAATAAACCTTTAGGGTCATGGTGATTGTGTTTGGGAGGATGACAGGGAAAATAAATAAACCTGTTGTCATTGCGAGGAAGGCATTGCCTGACGAAGCAATCCCGGGTTTTACCCACTTTCCGGGATTGCCACGTCGCTTCCAAAAAAAAGGAAGCTCCTCGCAATGACAGCTGGGTATGAAGGCTGATCGGGTTTAAGACCCTAAAGGTTTTAAAACAAACCTTTAGGGTACTGATGATTGTGGTTGGGAGGATAACAGGGAACATAAATCACCCTATTTTTGCCCATTAACATCCCCTCATTTCTACTGCTTGACCCTTTAGAGCGGATGTGCTAATATCGCCATAGATAAAAAACCCTCGTATCAGAGGGTTTACCCTCATCTATTCGGAGGGTTATAAGGAGGACGAAAATGTTCAAAAAAACCTTTACATTTGCCCTGTTGATCCTGGTCCTGGCGCTGGCGCTGGCTGCCTGCGAACGGTCGGCATCCGATGGCCCGACTGACCTGACGGCACCGCCCACAACTGGCGATTCCCAGACACCCGAAGCGACCAGCTCCGACCCGATGGATATGCTGCGCCAGTTCGCAACCCAGACCGCAGTGGCGATGGCCAATCCATCCGGAGTGAACTCCTCCACCAGCACGGTGACCAACATACCGCTGCCCGACACGACCCAGGTCGCCACCCTGAGCCTGCCAACCAGCGGACCCACCCAGGTGGTGGTCAACACACCGGTACCTCCTGCCACGACCAAGCCAACCAGCTACACGCTGCAGGAAGGCGAATATCCCTACTGCATCGCCCGGCGCTATGACGTCGATCCCGGCGAACTGCTGTCCATCAACCACTTAAGCGAAGGCAGCTACTTCTATGCCGGCCAGGTGCTGACCATCCCGCAGAGCGGCAACAAGTACCCCGGAGAGCGCGGCTTGCTTTCACGTCCGGCCACCTATACCGTCAAGAGCGGTGATACGATTTACAAAGTCGCCTGCGCCTATGGCGACATCGACCCGGTCACCATCGCCTCCGCCAACAACCTGGTCGCCCCTTACACTCTGACGGCTGGGTCAACCCTGTCCATCCCCTAAACCCGGGGCAGATCTGAAGGTTTGAACCTTGAACTCATGGGTGCCGCAGGGAGCTTCCCGTTCCCCGCGGCACTCTTTTTTTGCACCAGGAGCCAGACATGAGCTATGAACTGATCGATTCCGAGATCATATACCCGGGCCGGGCTTTCACCATCCGGCGCGACCAGGTTCGCCTTCCGGATGGACACACGACCAAACTGGACATCGTTGAGCACCATGGTTCGGTTGTGCTGATCCCGCTGGACGACGAAGGCAGGCTTCTGTTCGTCCGCCAGTACCGGCATGCAGCCGGAGGCGAGGTAATGGAACTGCCAGCCGGCACCCTGGAGAAAGATGAAGCGCCCGAAACCTGCGCTGCCCGGGAGATACGCGAGGAAACCGGCTTCGCAGCCCGCAGGATGGAACCACTGGGTGGTTTTTTCCTGGCACCGGGCTATTCGACCGAATACATGTACGTCTACCTGGCCACCGGTTTGTATAAAGCCCCCCTGAAATCGGATGAGGACGAATTCCTGCAGGTGGAAGCCATACCTCTGGCGGAAGCGCTGGAAATGTCCAGGGCAGGAAAACTGCTGGATGCCAAATCGCTGGCTGCCCTCTGGCTGGCGGGACTGCGCCTGGGGGAAATGGAATCCAATCAATAATCCCTTTTTAATATGACAAGTTGCCGTTTTATAGGTGTTTTATATAACTATCCTGATAATTAAGGTGGGAATACACTAAAGCTGGTTCTTTCCCCGGCCATAGTCCCGGATCGTAAATCCGGGGCAGAATTTATCCGGGGTTTTCTCCATATGGCAAAAGGAAACCTACCCAAGGTTTCAACCTGCTGAAATGAAACGTTCGGAAAAAGGAATTGGCAAGAAATAAACCAGAGTCTTCTCTGATACAAGGCAACACAAGGAGTTACCATGAAACGTGAGATCGTGACCATTGATGGAACGGAGGCGGCTGCTTCTGTCGCACATCGGCTTAATGAGGTGATCGCCATTTACCCGATCACACCTTCCTCCGGCATGGGGGAACTGGCAGACGAGTATTCTGCCAGGGGACAGAAGAACATCTGGGGAACCGTCCCCATGGTGGTCGAAATGCAGTCGGAAGGCGGAGCTGCCGGAGCACTGCATGGCACGCTGCAGACCGGCTCACTAGCCACCACTTTCACCGCCAGCCAGGGACTGCTGCTGATGCTCCCCAACATGTACAAGATCGCCGGGGAATTGACCAGCACTGTCTTCCATGTCTCAGCCCGTTCGCTTGCAGCCCAGGCGCTTTCCATCTTCGGCGATCATTCCGATGTGATGGCTGTCCGCCAGGCTGGCTGGGGCATGCTGGTATCCTCCTCCGTGCAGGAAGTGCACGATTTCTCCCTGATCTCAACCGCTGCCACCCTGGAAACCCGCCTGCCATTCATTCACTTCTTTGATGGCTTCCGCACCTCCCACGAGGTGGACAAGATCGAAATATTGAGCGATGACGACCTGCGCGCCATGATCGACAATGACCTGGTGCAGGCTCACCGGCTGCGGGGATTATCCCCCGACCATCCCGTTCTGCGCGGTTCCGCCCAGAACCCGGATGTCTATTTCCAGGGCCGCGAAACCGTCAACCCCTACTACCAGGCTGCCCCTGCCATTGTGCAGAAAGCGATGGACAACTTCGCCAAGCTGACCGGCCGCCAGTACAAGCTGTTCGATTATTTCGGCGCACCGGATGCCGAACGCGTGATCGTGATCATGGCTTCCGGCGGCGAGACCGTGGAAGCCACCGTGCGCCAGCTGGCAGCACAGGGTGAAAAGGTCGGTGTCGTACGTGTGCGCCTGTACCGCCCCTTCTCCATCCATCATTTCGTGGATGCCCTGCCGAAGAGCGTACAGAAGATTGCCGTGCTTGACCGCACCAAGGAACCCGGCACCGCCGGCGAACCGCTCTACATGGATGCCATCCAGGCTCTCAATGAAGCCGACCGCCAGGTCAAGGTCATCGGCGGACGTTATGGTCTTTCCTCCAAGGAATTCACCCCTGCCATGGTCAAGGCTGTCTTTGACGAACTGACCAGGGAGAAACCCAGGAACCACTTCACCATCGGCATTCACGATGATGTCACCAATTCCAGCCTTGAATTCGATCCGAACTACTCGATCGAAGACCCAGAGACTGTGCGCTGTGTCTTCTTCGGGCTGGGTGCCGACGGTACCGTGGGTGCCAACAAGAACTCGATCAAGATCATCGGCGAAGAAACCAACAACTTTGCACGCGGCTATTTCGTGTACGACTCGAAAAAATCCGGCTCGGTCACCATCAGCCATTTGCGCTTCGGCAGCAAGTCGATCCTGGCGCCTTACCTGATCGCCCCCAACACAGCCAACTTCGTGGCCTGCCACTCGTTCAATTTCCTGGAACGCTTCGACATCCTCAAGTATGCCCAGCCGGGCGGCGTTTTCCTGCTGAACAGCATTTACGGTCCGGATGAGATCTGGGACCAGCTGCCGCGTGAGACCCAGGCTGCCATCATCGAAAAGAAACTGCAGTTCCATGTCATCAACGCTTACGACGTGGCTGAAAAGACCGGCATGGGTAACCGCATCAACACCATCATGCAGACCTGCTTCTTTGCCATTTCCGGTATCCTGCCGCGTAAGGATGCCATCGCCCAGATCAAGAAAGCCATCAAGAAAACCTACGGCAAGCGCGGCGAAACCGTGGTCAAAAAGAATTACGAAGCTGTGGATGGTTCGCTGGCGAACCTGCACCAGGTGAAAGTGCCGGATGCCGTCACCAGCAAGATCTCCCGCCGCAAGCCCATCCCCGACCAGGCTCCTGAATTCGTGCGGGATGTACTCGGCAGGATGATCGCCTTCGAGGGTGATGACCTGCCTGTTTCAGCCATGCCGGTGGACGGAACCTTCCCGACCGGCACCACCAAATGGGAGAAACGCAACATCACGCTCGACATCCCGGTCTGGGACCCGGACCTGTGCATCCAGTGCGGCAAGTGCGTGTTCGTCTGCCCGCATGCCGTCATCCGCCACAAGGTGTATGACCCGGCATTGCTGAAGGACGCACCACCAACCTTCAAATCTCTGGACGCCAAGTTCAAGGAATTTCCGGGTATGAAATACAGCCTGCAGGTGGCGCCGGAAGACTGCACCGGCTGCACGCTGTGCGTGGAGACCTGCCCAGCCAAGGACAAGACCGAAGCCGGGCGGAAAGCCATCAACATGGCTCCCCAGCCGCCCCTGCGAGAAGCTGAAGCTGCCAACTGGGAGTTCTTCCTGTCCCTGCCCGAGGTGGATCGTTCCCTGGTCAACCCCGGCACGATCAAGAACTCGCAGCTGCTGCAGCCCCTGTTCGAATTCTCGGGCGCCTGCGCTGGCTGCGGTGAGACTCCCTATATCAAGCTGCTTTCCCAGCTGTTCGGCGACCGCACATTGATCGCCAACGCCACCGGCTGCTCGTCGATCTATGGCGGCAACCTGCCCACAACGCCCTACGCCTTTAACAATGACGGCCGCGGACCGGCCTGGTCGAACTCGCTGTTCGAAGACAATGCCGAATTCGGCCTGGGCATGCGCCTGACCGTGGAAAAACAGACCCAGTTCGCCCGCGAGCTGCTGGCATCCTTTGAACAGGATCTGGGTACTGCCTTTGTAAAAGAGATACTCGAGGCAGACATGTCGGATGAAACCGGCATCATCGCCCAGCGCAAGCGCGTGGCTGACCTGAAAACCAAATTGGCCGGCAGCAAGGATACGCGCGCCAAAGACCTGCTCAGCCTGGCAGACACACTGGTCAGACGCTCGGTGTGGATCCTGGGTGGAGACGGCTGGGCTTATGACATCGGTTACGGCGGACTGGACCACGTGCTCGCTTCCGGGCGGGACGTGAATATCCTGGTGATGGATACCGAAGTGTATTCCAACACCGGCGGACAATCCTCCAAAGCCACCCCGAAGGCAGCCATTGCCAAGTTCGCTGCCAGCGGGAAGGGACTCCCCAAGAAGGATCTCGGCCTGATCGCCATGTCATATGGGTATGTCTATGTCGCCCGGGTGGCGATGGGCTCCAGCGATACCCAGACCCTGAAAGCCTTTTTGGAAGCTGAATCCTACCCCGGACCATCACTGATCATCGCCTACAGCCACTGTATCGCCCACGGTATCGATATGACCAAGGGGCTCGAGCAGCAGAAACTGGCTGTCCAGTCCGGGTTGTGGCCGCTGCTGCGCTATGACCCGCGCCGTATCGATGCAGGCTTGAACCCGCTGATCATCGACTCGAAGGAACCGAGCATTTCGCCGAAGGATTACATGTACAACGAGAACCGCTACCGCCTGCTGGTACAGACCGACGAAGCCCGGGCAGAGATGCTGTTGAACGAAGTCAACCAGGACAGCAAGAAACGCCTGAACTATTACAAGCAGATGGCAGCTATGCACTACGACGGAAGCGATAACTAGAATTTCTTGATGGAACGAGAAGGGAGCAGAATATGGATCTGACCACCACCTACCTAGGCATGGAACTGAAGAACCCGCTGGTTGCTTCGGCATCTCCGCTGTCTGAAAAAGTGGAGACCGTGCAAAAGCTGGAAGAAGCTGGCATAGCCGCTGTTGTGATGTATTCCCTCTTTGAAGAGCAGATCATCCACGAATCCCTCGAGCTGGACCATTACCTGGACTACGGTACGGAATCCTTTGCCGAGGCATTGACCTACCTGCCCAATGTTGGCCGCTACAGCATCGGTCCACAGAAATATGTCGACCACCTGCGGGCAATCAAGAAAGGGGTCAAGGTTCCGGTCATCGGCAGCCTGAACGGTGTCTCTTCCGGTGTGTGGGTCGATTATGCCGCAAGGATCGAGGAAGCCGGTGCGGATGCACTGGAACTTAACATCTATTTCCTGCCGTTCGAGACCGACATGACCAGCCGCGACCTGGAGGATTCCTACCTGCGTTTCATCAGCAATGTGCGGGAGAAGATCCACATCCCGCTGGCAGTCAAGATCGGTCCGTACTTCACTGGCATGGGCAACATGTGCAAGCGCATGGTGGAAGCCGGCGCCGATGGCCTGGTGCTGTTCAACCGTTTCTACCAGCCGGACTTCGACCTGGAGGAACTCGAGGTCGTTCCGAACCTGGTATTGAGCACTTCAAATGAGCTGCGCCTGCCCCTGCGCTGGATCGCCCTGCTTTCAGACCGCGTGGAGGCTGATTTTGCCCTGACCAGCGGTGTTCACACCGCCGAGGACGCCATCAAAACCATGATGGCTGGTGCAAAGGTCGCCATGATGGCATCCGAGCTGCTGCGTAATGGGACTGAACAGGTGCGTCTCATCCTGGCAGATATGAAGGTCTGGATGAAGGAGCATGAGTATGAATCCATCAGGCAGATGCAGGGTTCGATGAGCCAGCAGGCCACGCGTGACCCGCACGCTTTACGCCGCTCGAACTACATCAAGGAGCTCAACTCGTACAAAGACCTGCCGTAGGTTTGTGGTTTGTTTGAGCATTATCTTCTTTGCGAACGAATGTGATTATTATCCTATCAGGTTTTTATAGGAAGCAATATCTTTTTTTTGAATGACCGAATACAAAACCCTAAAGGTCTAAAACCAGACCTTTAGGGTTTGTTTTTACACAACAAAAACTCCTGCTTTTCAGCAGGAGTTTGTTTGTTTATTCTTTCCAGGTCATTCCTGGGTGGCGGTTGCCGGAGCACCTTTCTTTGCACGATAGGTGATACGGCCGCGATTGAGGTCGTAGGGTGACATTTCCACCTTGACCCGGTCTCCCAGCAGGATGCGGATGTAATATTTGCGCATCTTCCCTGAAAGATAGGCGAGCACTTCATGCCCGTTATCAAGGAGGACGCGGAACTGGGTGCCGGGCAATGCCTCGACCACCAGTCCTTCCACCGTGATCTTATCTTCCTCTTTTGCCATTTATTCCTCCGATCCGACTGGTTCAGCCGGGTGTCTATTCTCCAAATTCACGTATTTTTCTTTTTGATCTTCGAATGGCTTTCTTTTTCTCCATTCGGCGCTGTTCGCTTTTGGATACGAACCAGCGTTTGTCGCGGATGCTGCTCAGGACACCGCTCTTAACGACTTTCTTGCGAAAGCGCCGCAGCAGGTTATCCTGTGATTCATTGCTTCGTAATGTTACTGAGGTCATCTATATTCACCTCCTTCCAGTTGGTGATGTCGGGCTTCCCTTTAAGGGGGCAGCTCCATTTGGCGTTCCAGCAGGAAATAAAAATCCGGCTTCTGCAGACTCAGCCGGGGGCGCTAACGATCACTCTGGAAAATAAAGAGATGTTATGAATGATGGCTGTACACACTCCTTGACTGCCCTTTGTGAGAGGATCGGCGGTCTTCCTGGACTGGTCTGTGAACGGTGCCTATTATAACACAACAGGATATTTTTGGGTACACGTGCAGCCGGCAAGCCCGTTTTTATTTTGTAGAAGCTGAAACTCTGCGAATTTCTCGCTGTAGGTGCAGCAGATTGGGCGGGTGAGCTTCAAGCGAGCACAGTTCGTCCAGCTCGACTGAACCACCCAGCCCAAGCGTATGAGCGCCGGGCATCCCCAGCGTCAATTGTAAAGTGCCGGGTGATATTCCCGGTATTGTTGGCACGCTTTTTTGCTTACGGACAATTGTTGTGAAGTTTCCACTGTTCTTCATGTCCAATATCAATAGCCCATTGAGGCACAACACAGGCTTCACTCGAAAAGTTAGTGGTTTCAGTCGAATTTGCCCGGATACCAGAGATAAGAGAGGATGATGAAACAAAAAACACAAGGAATATGAACGACACAAGAATTACAAATTGCTCAATTCTGAATTTTTGAATTGCAACCCTTTCTGAGGGAGTACAAACATTTCCAGGGCATAGTTTTGCTTTTTCTTTGTTGAACGAATTGTATATCATACAGCCAATACATATACCGAAAGCTGACTCAAAAAACAAGAGCGTTAAGCAAAGCAGACAAACTAACAAATTAGCAGGTCCGATTATGTTTTTGATAACAACCATGTAAAACATGATTAACGCCAACATAAAACCAATTGCCCAGGCAAATCGTTTTTGAGGAGCGCCAACATATTCTACTGTTTGGTTTCGGACGAAAAAACGCCCTGCAATGAGTGTAGGGGAGTATCTCGGATTTATGAAAAACCTGATGGCGAAATCAACTAAAAAACCCACAACAAAAATTTTGGTAATCACAAAATTGCCGATTAACCACGAGTTGAGAAAGGCAACCAGGGCAAAGGCAAATAAAATGCCAGCGCCCGCCCTGGCTTCTCGCTCATTAAGCACCTTAATATCGTATTCGGCAACCGTTTCTCCAAAAGAAAAAATATTATTCACTTGTGGTTATCTCCTTATCTCTTTAACAAATTTGATTAGTAAGTCTACCTTTGTAATATGAAAATTATATTAAGAATGGATGAAGATTTGCAAGGGGCGGGTTAACGGCCTGCGTAATCCTCAACGGGGTACGTGTGGGAGGGCGTGGATTCCGTTTGGGAAAAAAATACGCGGCTGCATTTCCTGGGAAGCTGCTTGTGGTAGAATCAACCCATGCAAATGCAAAGTTCAAACATACCCAGGCCACCTGGCCTGGTTGCCACGCTGGCGAAGGGTTTTGATGCCATCGCCACCCATATCACCATCATTCTCCTGCCGGTTCTGCTGGACCTGTTCCTGTGGCTCGGGCCAAAATTGCGCCTGCAAACCCTGCTGGAACCCCTGATGAAACAAATGACCACCGCCGCCCTGCCGGTGTCGGCATCCCTGCCTGATCCGGTAACCATGCAGCAGATGTGGAGCGATTTCCTAACCGGCTTCAACCTGCTGAGCATCGTGCGCACCTTCCCTCTCGGGGTGGTCAGCCTGATGTCCGCCTCGCTGCCGGCTTCCACACCGCTCGGACAAGCAGCCACGCTGGAAGTATCCTCATACACGTCCCTGATCGGGTCATGGATGGGTCTGGTGCTGTTCGGCTGGTTTTTGGGCTGTGTTTTTTATTCATGGATCGCCGGCATCACAGCTGCCCCGGAAGAGAAACGCTCGTTCACCCGCAACTTCATGCAAAGCATCGTGATGTCCCTGACATGGTTCGGTATGGCACTGGTGGCAGGCACTCCGCTGCTGCTGGTCTTGTCCATCCTGCTGGCACTCAGCCCTGCCATTGCCCAGGTTGCCATGTTCATGGTACTGCTGTTTGGTGTCTGGATGCTGATGCCGGTCTTTTTCTCTCCGCACGGCATTTATATTTACGGTCAGAATGCCTTTGCAGCCATCATGCAGAGCCTGAAACTGATCCGCTTCACGCTGCCTTCCAGCGGGACCTTCCTGCTGGTGTGCCTGCTGATCAACGAGGGGCTTGGCTACCTATGGGCGGTACCCCCGCAGGATTCCTGGCTGACCCTGATCGCCATCATCGGGCATGGTTTCGTCTCCACTGCCCTGGTAGCCTCCACCTTCATCTACTACCGCGAGGTCAATATCTGGCTCAAGATCGTGATGGAAAAACTGCAGGCATTGCAAAAACCCGTCCAGCCGCAGGGGTAGGACAGCGTAGCGGACCCTGCGCATTTGGTATTTCACACCTGAACTGATATAATAAAGCGTTACGTTTTTCCCCGGAAAATCTCATTAATAGAGGAGAAGACGCCGGGGTTTCTGGAGGTATTTGAGTGGCAGTTGACAGGAACGCAAGTTACGACGCAAAAGATATCCAGGTTTTGGAAGGGCTGGAAGCAGTTCGCCGCCGCCCGGGCATGTACGTGGGTGGGACGGACATCAAAGCCCTACATCACCTGGTCTACGAGGTGGTTGACAACTCGATCGACGAAGCCCTGGCTGGGATATGCACGCGCATCGACATCACCATTCACGAGGACAGCAGTGTCACCGTGGTGGACAACGGCCGCGGCATCCCGGTGGGTGAGCACCCTGATAAGAAGAAGTCAGCACTTGAAGTGGTCATGACCACCCTTCACGCTGGCGGCAAGTTCGGCGGAGGCGGATACAAGGTCTCGGGCGGTCTGCACGGCGTGGGTGTCTCGGCTGTCAACGCCCTGTCGGAATGGTGCCATGTGGAAGTACGCCGTGACGGCAAGGTCCACCAGCAGCATTACAGGAAAGGCTATCCACAGGGAGAGGTGCAGGTCATCGGCAAGGTCAAACCGGACGATACCGGCACGTCCACCACCTTCAAGTTCGATGACACCATTTTCAAGGACGCAATCGACTATCGTTTTGAGACCCTGGCACAGCGCTTCCGCGAGATGGCTTTTGTCACCCGCGGCACGACCATCAAGTTCGTGGATGAACGCTCCAAGCGCGAGCAGACCTTTTACTTTGAAGGCGGGATCACCTCCTTCGTCCGCCATCTCAACCGCAACCGCATCCCCCTGCACGATGTGGTCTACATTGAGAAGGAGATCGAAGGGGTCGGCGTCGAAGCCGCCATCCAGTTCACCGACGCCTACACTGAGTCGGTCTATTCCTTTGCCAACACGATCAACACGATCGACGGCGGTACCCACCTGACCGGTCTGCGCTCTGCGCTGACGCGCGTGATCAACGACCACGCCCGCAAGAACAACCTGATCAAGGATGCCGACCCTAATTTTTCGGGTGATGACACGCGTGAAGGTCTGACGGCCATCGTGAGCATCAAGCACCCCGATCCGCAGTTCGAAAGCCAGACGAAAGTCAAGCTGATGAACCCGGAGGCACAGACCTACACCCAGCAGGTGGTGGGAGATATGTTCTCCACCTTCCTGGAGGAGAATCCCGCGGCTGCCAGGTCGATCGTCTCCAAGTGCCTGACCTCCGCCCGAGCCAGGGATGCAGCCCGCAAGGCACGCGACCTGGTCATCCGCAAATCGGCATTGGAGAGCATGACCCTGCCTGGCAAGCTGGCAGACTGCTCCGAGCGGGATCCCTCCCGCACCGAGCTTTACATCGTGGAGGGTGATTCAGCTGGTGGTTCCGCCAAGCAGGGTCGTGACCGGCACTTCCAGGCCATCCTGCCCCTGCGCGGCAAGATCCTCAACACCGAACGCGCCCGCTTGGACAAGATCCTCGGCAACAACGAGGTCAAGTCGCTCATCTCGGCACTGGGTACAGGCATCGGCGATAATTTCAACACCGCCGGTCTGCGCTACGGACGGGTCGTGATCATGACCGATGCCGACGTGGACGGCAGCCACATCCGCACCCTGCTGCTGACTTTCTTCTTCCGCTACATGCAGGACCTGATCGAGGAGGGGCATCTTTACATCGCCCAGCCGCCCCTGTACAAGGTGGCTTACAAGAACCAGTCCAGGTATGCCTACACCGAAGCCGAGAAGGAAGAGATCATCAAGAGCATGGGGTTGGATGAAGGCAAGGTCAACCTGCAGCGCTACAAGGGTCTCGGTGAAATGAACCCCGAGCAGTTGTGGGATACGACCATGGACCCCGAGCATCGCACCCTGCTGCTGGTGACCATCGAGGATGCCGCCGAAGCCGACCGCACCTTCGATATGTTGATGGGCGCGGCGGTCGACCCGCGCAGGCGGTTCATCGTCACGCACGCAAACGCGGTCAGGAATTTGGATATTTAGTTGTTTAGATTAATGTTGAGACTCTGAAGGTCTTTTATTAGACCTTCAGTTTTTTTTAATATTTCATCTGGCTGTGTTGCACCTGTCAGCTCCACGAGAGCAATCTTTCCACTGCTAAAAAAAATTGCAGGAGGCAAGCCCTGATAAAACCCTGGTTACCTCCTTCCAGGGCAGGCAGCCAACCTCCCTCTAATCACGGTATTTGCGAAACCCCATCCTCACCTTGCGGGGGGAAGAAAACCAGTATCTACGATTGCTTTACCAAAACTAATCAGAGGAATAAAAGGATATCTACCTTTCTGCCAGGAAATCCATGATGACTCGGATAACAGTATCGAGGTCACTCATCACCTGGTTGTTCCAAAAACGGAGAACACGAAATCCTTTACTGTTAAGGAAAGTCGTCCTATCCTGATCATATTCATGCTGTTCAAGGTGTCCGCTTCCATCCAATTCAATGATGAGTTTTTGCTTAATGGCACAGAAATCGACTACATACGATCCTATGGCATGTTGCCGACGAAATTTGATTCCCATCAGTCTGTTATCGCGCAGAACAGACCATAACTTCATTTCGGCAGGTGTAGGATCCCTGCGAAAGTTGCGTGATGCTGCGTATCCTCTGGGTGTGGTCCATTTATAGGGCATTGAATCATTTTACTTCTTTTCGACCCCCTCCGGCTAAGCCACCTCCCCCAAATCCAAAAGATTTGGGGGAGAAGACCGGTTTCTGCAGAAAATATGCAGAAACCAGGTAGAGGGGGTTGATCGTTAATAAACCTTGCAAAGGTAGTGGAGATTATTAACCCTGAAGGTTTTAAACCAAACCTTCAGGGGTTTTGTATTCAATCAGGCAGCTGGAAAATACGCGTGACAAGTCTCGTGACAAGCCTTACCAAGAAGATATTCAATGCCATCGCCAGGGTTGGTGCTATTTGTCGAGGATCTCGCGTTTCTTACGATCCAATTCCTCTTTTGAGATCATGCCCTGTTCGAACAATCGATCCAAATCTGCCAACGGATTGGGTTTGCCGGGCTGCACCTGCCCTGACGATTTTGCGGTGACCAGTTGACCTTTGATCTCCCGTACTACGAACGAATGGGTGGCGGTGTCGTTCGGGAAACGCCGGTAGCGTCCCAGGCTCCCGATCACGATCCATCCGAACAGACTGGCGGTAACCGCAGTCAGGAAAATGATCCCGATTGCCATCAGGTAGGTAAGGATCGCCCGCAGGATGCACATGCCCCAGGAAAGTTTATCTCCATTTCCATCCACAACCCGCAAACCCAGCAGTATTTTCCCGAGTGTCTTCCCGAACAGGTGATTCATGAGAATATCGTAGCCGATCAACAGCAGGATGAAGAGGATGATCAAGAGAAAACCAAAGACATCATCACTGATGTCAAACATCGAATCGATCAACATCGCGACCATTAAACCAACCATAAGAAGGGTGAACATCCCCACACCAAGATCAATCAGTCTTGCAACCACCCTGCGATAGGATGTAGCCAGTTCAAAATCCAGAACCTGTGTAACAGAAGTTGCGGCCATGATTCCCACCTATGGCATCTGTACGCCGTTTGCCAGCGCAAACTTTTGGGCATACTGCTTGTTTGGTATGGAAAGAACAACGCTGATGCCTTCCCTCTTATCTTTCTTCTCCTCCTTGATCAGCCAGGCATCAACCGGTTCGATGATCCGTTTTTTGAGCAGAACCCTGGCTGGCAGCTTGATGAACAACCATGCCAGTCCGTATCCTGCCGCCCAGCCTAATGCGATCAGCAAACCGCACATGACGAACGAGGTATTCTGGTTGGTCATGGCTGCCATGATCAGCAGGATCCCGATCGGGATCCCGAATATGATCGAGAACGTCCACACGAGTTTGTTCAGGCGTTTGCCGGCACGAATGCGGGGGAAGCATTCCAGGCAGTAGGGGATCCCGGCTACTTCGACCCTGACCTCCCCAAAACCTTTAAAGTTTTCCTTCAAGGGGATGTCATCCTCGACCTCTGCCACACCTCCGCAGGCTGCGCATTCATGCGGCCAGCTAACGGCGGCCAGGTTCTCCTCGACAATGAAATTTTTTAAGAATCTGATGGTTGGTTTTTCTACTGCATTGGTTTCCATAGCCAGTCTCCTTTCACTATTATGGAAAACCGTGCAGCGTCTCCCCCTCTTGTTGTTTCTGGGTTGAAAGTGTAACCAAGCTTTTTTTGCGCTGATCACGTTCATGGATCTTGCATGCCTACTATACAACATATTCAATAAAAATAAAATAGGCATTCGTTGAAATTAATGGAACTGCAGACTGGTTCGTGGTTGGAGGCAGTCTGATAGACGGCAGGGAGCTGATGCCAGCCTGCGACATAACTGCCAGGGATCCTGATATTTCTGAAATTGCTTATTCGGAATGGAATGAATTCCTGGAGGATTCTTAAGGGATATGGAAAGCCTTATTGTAAAATATGTTAATTGTGGTTTTGCCTGCATGGTCGATGATTGAACAGCATTAACCCCTGAAGGTTTCGAACAAACCTTCAGGGGTTTTGTTAATTAAAATGGGATCAGTTCTTGAAAATTGATTTGAAGGCTTTTTCGTTTCCTCCATTCAATAATTTTCTATCGTGTTTTTCTTGCAAAGTGGTTGCTGACTTTGTATACTATGGATACAGTTATCCAGTTAAATTGAAAATTCAGGGTCAGAAATTCTTTCTTCCCAATGGGATCTCATGACAGCCTGGTGTTTTTATTACCTGGAGAGCTGTGAATGATTTCGCTGGTCGTGCTCCTTGTTTTTTGATATAAAAGAGGAAGGTGTCAGATGAAGAAATGGACCCGGATTTTATTGGTGATGGTATTCTTGAGTGGCTGCCAGCCTGGCACTGCCACCCCTGCCCAACCCACGGATATGCCAACCTCCCCCGCACTGGTCACGACCGAAGCACCCACGACCCCTGCGGAGATCGAACCGGGGCAAGCCCTGCCCCTTCTCACCATTAATTGGACGAAACCTTTTGCCACCAGAGTGGATGCAGGTGACGAGATAACACTGGGTTCATGGGATCCAACACCTTATAAAGGCCAGGACCTCGCCCTGCCGTTCAGTTATGGCCAGATCTACAACGGACAGGTGGTAACCAAATTGACCGCCGACCAAAAAACCTTCCTGGCGCAGAATGGTTTCGTCGTCATCCACAGCCAGGAAGCGCAGTTCGGAGACATCCGGCTGGAGACTGCCAGGCAAACCGGGCAGCCCTTCTACCTGACCACGGACGCTGCATTTCACGCTCTGCACCTGCTCTTTGACGACATGCTCAAGGAAGTGGAGCGGGAAACCTTCCGCCCACAGATGATGTCCATCCTGCAGGCCACTTTGCAGGAAGTGAACAGCTACATCCCCCAGGTTACGGGAACTTCCATCGAAACTGAAACCCGCCAGGCAGCGGCTTACCTTTCCGTGGCGCTCACCCTGTTCGACCAGTCCATCAACATTGAACCATCTATCTCCGGCATTGTTTCCCAGCAGGTGGAGCAGATCATGAAAGCGGATGGGCGTGGTTTTTCCGCCATCTTCCCCGATTTCGAAGACGACTACGGGGCTTACAAGCCCGTCGGGCATTATGCAGGAGACACCGACCTGGAAGCCTACTTCCGCGCGATGACCTGGTTCGGGCGGATGCATTTCCTGCTTGAACAACCTGATAACCCGCTGTTTGTGCCCTCCCGCCTGCCCCTGATCGTCACCCTTGCGCTGAGAAATGCACAGGTGGACGGACAGCCTGCCTCGGACGAATGGGCATCCATGCACGAGATACTCACTTTTGTCATCGGCCCATCCGATGATGCCGGTCCGCTGGAATACGCCGCCCTGATGGACCAGGTTTATGGCGATCATGCCACCATCCAGGACCTGGCAGATGATGCCCTCTGGCAGGAATTCCTCGCCAGCAGCGATCAGCTGCCCGCCCCGCAGATCAACTCCCTGTTCGTGGATTCCACCGTGGACCTGTCTCCCGAAAAGGGCTGGCGCTTCATGGGGCAGCGTTTCACCCTGGATAGCCTGGTCTTCCAAAACGTGATCTTCGACCGGGTGAAGGATAAACCTGACGGGACCCGTCGTGATTTCCCTTCGGGGCTGGATGTGATGGCCGCCTTTGGATCAACACCGGCTTTCAATGAACTGGAGGCGATAGAAGTCACCCAATTCCCGAATTATCCACAGCAGATGACCATGATGCAGCAGACCGTGCAGGCTCAACCTGAATCACAGTGGCTGGCTCGCTTCTATGACGGCTGGTTGTATTCCTTCCTGCCGGTGGTCATGACAAAAGACGGCAGCTACCCATCAACCATGCAGACAAAAGCCTGGAGCTACAAGGATCTGAACACTGCCCTGGGCAGCTGGGCTGAGTTGAAACACGACACCATCCTGTACACCAAGATGCCGGAAGGAGCTGGAGGCGGCGGACCACCCATGTCTGAACCAGCACCCAGCTATGTTGAACCGAACCCGGATGCCTTCTACCGCATGGGTTATATGGCACAGATGCTGTCCTGCGGGTTGCAGGAGCGCCTGCTGCACGAACCTTGCACATCAAGCGGGTACTTTGACGGTTCTGCCAGGGGTTATCTTACTGAAATGTTCATATTGGGAAAACGGTTGAAGGAGTTGGGAGACGTTGCCGTCAAGGAACTGGCTGGTCAGCCTTTGTCGCAGGACGAGAACTACCTCATTACCAGCTGCCTGGGATTGTATGAGTGCCTGGAAAGGATGCCTGCCTTCAGTTCCTCATTCGGTGAAACACCCAAGGTCCCGGTCATCGCAGCAGTTTCCGGCGCAGGTGCCAGTGTGTTGGAAGTGGGTGTGGGCAACGTGGATCGCATCTACGTGGTTGTTCCTTTGGAAGGCAGCTGGCAGGTTGCACAGGGTGGCGTTTTTTCGTACTACGAATTCACCCAGCCGCGCAGCCAGCGCCTGACCGATGATGAATGGCGCGCCAAGCTGGCTGCTGGTGAGATCGAATTGCCTGCATGGGCATCGAATTTCGTAATCCCGGGCGGACAGTCAATTGAGTGGCTGTACTTCCGCATCGGCGATGTGTATTACATCAGCAAGGCAGGTGATGACCTGAACATGCGGGATACCCCTTCGTTGGGTGGCGAGGTGGTGAAACAGCTGAAGACCGGCTCCTATGTCGAGATCGTGGACGGACCTGTGGAGGCGGATGGCTACACTTGGTGGAAGATCCAATACCTTGACGATCAGTCGGGACTGACCGGCTGGGCTGTCGAAAACCAGGACTGGTACCTGCGCTCGTATTACCCGTGATGTGGTAGTTTTAAATAGCAAAAAACCCTAAAGGATTCAAAAAACCTTTAGGGTTTTTTTAATTAAGAAAAGGTCTCCTCCCAGAGAGAAACAGATCCCTGGGAGGTTTTAGTTTTTAACCTCCATCGTCCCAAAGATGCCTTCACCACCTGGCAAAGCGCTCTCAACCAATGAGTGCGCATCCCTTTTGTACAACCTGTGTTTATTTTAGTATATCGGTCTCAATTGTCCATTTTTTCAACCTGCATATCCTGGCATTTTCGTCAAATTTTGCAGATTCCACAAGCATCTTTTTAAGGATCAAGGAGAACCATAATGAAATCATCAGGGAATAATGAACTGGAGGGGGAAGTTTTTTACCCTTCACAAGGTGTCAAAGACCAGGCTATCGTCAAGGATTGGGATGCCCTGGCAAAGAGCGCACTTCAAAACCTGGAAGGCTTTTGGGAAACAGAGGCAGGCGAATTGGAGTGGTACAAAAAATGGGAAACTGTCCTGGATGATTCCAAAAAACCATTTTACAAATGGTTCAGCGGAGGTCTGGTCAATATTGTCCACAACTGCATCGACCGGCACCTGAAAACCTTCCGGAAGAACAAACTGGCACTCATATGGGAAAGCGAAGATGGCAAGCTCAATCGCACCTTTTCTTATTATGCAATGAATCGGGAAGTCTCACGAATGGCCAACATCATCAAGGCAATGGGAGTGGTCAAAGGCGACCGGGTCACCATTTACATGGGACGTGTGCCCGAGATCGTTTTTTCCATGCTGGCTTGCGCCAAGATCGGCGCCATCCATTCGGTCGTGTTTGGAGGTTTCTCCGTTGATGCGCTTAAAAGCCGGATCGTGGACAGCCATTCCAAACTGGTGATCACCTGTGATGGCAGTTACCAGAACGGCAGGGTCGTTGAACTGAAACGGATCGTGGACGATGCCATGTCCGGCTGCCCGAGCGTCGAAAACGTGGTCGTGGTGCGGCGCATCGGCATGGAAGTTACCATGGAAGCAGGGCGAGACCATTGGTACCACGACCTGTGTGCCCTGCCGATAGCGAACGGCAAATGTCCGACCGAGGTGATGGATGCAGAAGACCCGCTTTTCATTCTTTATACCTCCGGTTCCACCGGTGCACCCAAAGCCATCCTGCATACGCACGGCGGTTACATGGTCGGGACGTACTCCACCCTGAAATATGTATTTGATCTCAAGGATGAAGACCGCTGGTGGTGTGCCGCCGACCCGGGCTGGATCACCGGTCATTCCTACATTGTGTATGGACCCATGCTGAACGGAGCGACCACCTTCCTTTTCGAAGGCGGTCCAACCTATCCGTACCCCAACCGCTGGTGGCAGTGCATTGAACGGTACGGCATTTCGGTCTTCTACACTGCTCCCACCGCCATCCGCGGGTTGATGCGTTTTGGGGAAGCCTGGCCAAATAAGCACGATCTTTCCTCGCTTCGATTGCTGGGGTCGGTCGGTGAACCGATCAACCCGGAAGCATGGAGATGGTATCACAGGGTCATTGGCAAGGAACGCTGTCCGATCATGGACACCTGGTGGCAGACCGAAACGGGCATGTTCATGATCACGCCCACCCCCACTGTTCCCCTTAAACCGGGATCAGGCACACGCCCATTCTTCGGGCAGGAAGCCGAGATCCTCAATGAAGAGGGGAAGCCGGTTGCGGATGGAGAGGAGGGTTACCTGGTACTTAAAAATCCCTGGCCAGCCATGCTGCGGGGCATCTATGGTGACCCGGATCGTTACGTGCGGCAGTACTGGAGCAAGTACCCGGGAAAATATTTGACCGGCGATTCAGCCAAACGTGACAAGGACGGTTATTTCTGGATCATCGGCCGGGTGGATGATGTCATCAAGGTGTCCGGGCACCGCCTGGGAACCGCAGAGGTTGAATCTGCGCTGGTCAGCCACGAAGCTGTTTCCGAGTCAGCCGCCATCGGATTGCCGCACGAGATCAAGGGGCAGGGTATTCATGTCTTCTGTGTCTTGAAACAGGGATTCAGCCCTTCAACTGACCTGGCTGAAACGCTGCGCCAGCACGTTGCCACCCACATGGGGCCGATCGCCCGCCCGGAGGAGGTTGTGTTTGTGGATAAACTCCCCAAGACACGCTCGGGCAAGATCATGCGGCGGGTGCTGAAAGCACGCGCCCAGGGACTGCCGGAAGGCGATATCTCGACCATGGAAGATTGAGCAGCAGGTTCAACGATGTCAATATTAAACCTAAAGGTTTCAAACAAACCTTTAGGTTTTTTTTAATTCTTTTCAGGGTATTTCTACCCCTCCACCCGGCCGCGCTGCCAGGGCCATGCCGCGACCGTCAACCTGCGCTTCTGGAAGAAGAACAACGCCAGGGCAAAGGACACCAGCCCGATCCCCAGCAGAACACTCAGGTCACCCGCTGCCTGGCCTTCGATGACAGCCCGGCCGGTTCCATCAACATAGGTGAACAGGAATAATGGCTCAAAAGGTTCAAGCACTTTGGTGGATGCCGAAAGGTTGCTGCCGAAATAACCGATCACCAGAATGGCAGCCGCGATGGTGGAGGCAGTGCGTCGATTCGAACAGAAGACCGCCAGGAAGATGGACAGCATCCCGACTGCGAACACCATAGGCCAGGTTGAAAGCACCGACCTGAAAAGCTGCATACCAGTCATGGTGGTGTCGATCTGACCCTCAAGCAGGATGAATACGAGCCATGATACGGACGAAACCACCAGGGTGATAACGAAAAGGGAAATGCTGAGTGCCAGTGCCTTGGCTGTGATGATCTTCCAGCGCGGATGCGGCAGCGTGACGATCATCTCCAGGCGGCCATCCTCCTCTTCCCCGGCCAGCGTGCCGGTCCCATTGATGATGGCAAAGATGGATGTAACCAGGGGGAAAATGACCAGCATGATCGAGCCCAGCCAGTCCGGGAAGGTGCCCAGGTTGATGCCCATTGCCTTGTAGATCTCAAGGTCAGCCAACCCGGCCATTTGTTCAGCCACGGAGGGGTAGATGGCAATATACACCAGCGGGAAGAAACACAACCCGAGGCTCCAGCCGATCATGGCACCGATGCGAAATTTCAATTCCTGGATCAACAGCCTACCCATGTTCGCCTCCATTATCCCTGCTGTAGTATGCCAGGAAGATCTCCTCCAGGCTGATGTTGTGGGTTTCGATATCCACCACCCTGTATTTTGCAGCAGCAGCCAGCACACTGGGGAGGTTCTCCCGAACTTCCAGAACGATCGTGTGTTGGCGGCGTTCCAATTCCTTCACCCCTTCGAAATCGAATGCGCCAGCCGGAGGGATGCTTACAAAGGTCAGGTCCATGCGGTTCATGCGCTGGGAAACCAGGTCTTCCACCCGCTGTATGGCAACCAGCCGGCCGTCACGGATGATACCGACACGGTCACAAACCGCCTGCACCTCGGAAAGGATATGAGAGGAGAAGAAGATCGTCCGGCCATCCGCCTTCGCCTCGCGCACCATGTCAAGGACAGTCTGCTGGACGAGCGGGTCCAGCCCGCCGGTGGGTTCATCCAGGATGAGCAAATCCGGCTGGCTCATGAAAGCAGCTATGACACCCACCTTCTGCTTGTTGCCGCGCGAGAACTGCCTGATCCTGCGGCTGGTGTCAAGGTCCAGCCTTTCAGCCAGTTGGCGCCAGTGATCCTTTGAGCGATTTTCTCCACGTAAATAGGCGTACATTTTAAAAAACTCGCTGGCTTTCATGCCGGCATACAGAGCCAGCTCACCCGGCAGGTAGCCGATGTGCCTGCGCAGCTCAACACCCTGTTTCTGGCAGTCCAACCCGAAAACCATGGCTTTGCCCGAGGTGGGTGGGAACACATCCAGCAGCACACGCTGGGTGGTGGTCTTGCCGGCGCCGTTCGGTCCGAGAAAACCAAAGACCTCCCCCTTTTCCACGGTCAGGTTGACATCCTGGATGCCGCAATGTCTGCCGTAATAAACGGTCAGATCCTGTGTTTCGATCACGTGCTCATTCATAGAGTCTCCATTTGGTTGATACCCGCCCTTTTAATTATTAGCTCTCAAAATATATCATAATCGACCGGGTCTTTTGCATGATTACCATGAGCAAATGACAGCAATAAATAAAGACCCTGAAAGTCTATTAAAACCTTCAGGGTCAGAGAAAAAAAATTCTTGTATCTACACAGCGATCGGCTGACTGGCACTGCTCCTTCGCAGGAGAGCGGTTTCAACCAGGCGCTGGATGAGCTGGCCATACTCGAGACAGTGATTCGAATAAGCCGCTTCCGGCAGGAAACTGTGCGGACCAAGACCGGGCATGATGTTGATCTCCAGCACGTAGCAGCTGGAGGCATTCATACGGATATCCACCCGGCTGTAATCGCGGGCGCCGACAGCTTCAAAGGTCCGCTGCGCCAGGTCGATGACCTTTTCCTCGGTTTTCTTGTCCTGCACGGGCATGATCTGTTCAAGGTCATTTTCGGCAGCTTCGTGGTCGAGAATGGGGACCTGCATGTGCATGGCTTTATAATCGATCTCCACCGGAGCCATCAGCCTGCATTCGCCATCGATGACGCCAACGCTGAACTCGCGCATGCCGTCGCCCCTGATGTATTCTTCAACCAGGGCGGGTTGGTGATACTCTTCCAAATTGCGGCTGACTGCTTCTGCCAGGCCGGCCTGGTCGTGGACGATGGAATCCGGGCTGATGCCGATGTGCCCTCCCTCTCCGAGCGGCTTGACGAACAGGGGGAAGCCGATGCGCCTGGCCTGTTCTGCCAGGCTGGCATCCTGTCCCCTGGCGACGAAATAGCGCGGCGTGGGGATGTTGTGCTGATCGAGCAGCTGCTTGGTCCTTTCCTTGTCCAGCCCGATGGCAGCCACCTTGCCGCTGGAGCCCAGGTGCGGAAAGCACCATTCATCAAGGAGTGCCGGCAGGAAGGCGATCTTGTTGTCCTCATCAAGGTATTCAGCAATATTGAAAACGAACATTCTGCCGCCAGATTCCTTGTTGAAATCGAGGAGGAAGCGATGCAGTGTATCTGCATCCCGGGTATGGATGGATCGAACCGGCCACTTTTCCTGCAGGCTTTCTTCGATCAACTGGTATGTCTGCGGGCTGCGCCAGGGTTTATCTGTGTATGACTTAATTAGTGCAACTTCCATGGTTTGTTTCTCCAATGAAATGCCGATCCTGTGCACGATAGACGAAAACAAAATCCAGGGGTTGAATTCTTCCCTGGAAGGCTGAATCATGCTGGATGAATCTGTCTTCTAAAAAATGCTGAATCGAATCAGTGTGAATCTCTATTACGGATGCTTTTGTGGTTAAAAGTATAACACAATGAAAATAGCGTCATCAGCTTTGGCAAGATGTTATAGAAGATCCTCCCGGCTGATTCGCATAAGGAATTCGTCCTTGGCATCCCCCGCGAACTGGACGGTCTTCCAATACCGAAAACCGACCTTTTCATAACAGCGGATGGCTGCCCGGTTGGCAGGTTCGGGTCCGACCAGGCAGGTTGAAAAACTTTCATCGCAGAAGATCTCTTCTTCCAGGAACCGGCGCAGGGCAGCGGTGCCAAAACCCTTGTGGAGATAGTCAACTTCTCCGATGAACAGGTCCACCCCGGCGGTGTGTTCATCCGCTCCTACGTGGGTATTGTAATGCGGATGATCACTGATGCGGTAGGTCTGGATATAGCCAATGGGATCGCCGCCATAAAGAATCAGGAACGTCCGCGTGGGGGCTTCCCCGCGGATGCGGGGCTCATATTTCCGGCAGATATCCTGGCAGGTGTATGGACTGCGCTTGTACCAGCGATTGACATGCGGGGAATTGAGCCAGTCGTACATGAGGGCAAGGTCGTTCAACTGCAGTTTGCGGAATGCTATTTTTTGGGGGTCAATGGTCAATGGAAACCCTACAGATGAATTATGCTCTCTAAAAGAATCATATCATTCCAGCCATTCGTATCCGCAATGCAGGCAGGTCGGCTTGTGGACGATGAGCATCTCCCCGCAACCCGGGCAGGTCCATTTCTCCTTTTCGGTGCGGACGAACTGGCGGATGCCGTTCTCCCGGATGCTCTCCAAGTTGGCAAGCATGCTCATCCCGTACCTTGTCCGGTAGCGTTTATCCAGGTTCTTCAGGCGGGTGCAGGGGTAGCTGTCGCATTCGAAACAATACTTGAAGCCACCCTGCGCCATTTTTTCGCAGTTCGCGATGATGCAGTTCTGGCAGGACCTGGGTTTCAGTTCGTCAGACCTGCAGCCAGGACAGGATTTGATGTAGCTCTTTTCCGGGCGGAATCCCCGGCATAAGAAGCAGTTCATCCCACAGGGGGCGATAAGTTCCATGCGCATGATGGTGTTTTTACCTGGGTGTATTGCCATTGTCATCTCCTTGCTGCATTCCTGCCTCTGATCAATCCCTGGTTCAATCCTTCAAAACCAGTTTCTCCAATGCTTCGTGGTCGTGGAGGGTGATGCTGGTGCGGTCAACGCTCAAATATCCTTCGTCCTGGAACTGGTAGATGGTGCGGCAGATCACCTCGGGGGACGTGGCAACCATGGCAGCCATGTCTTCAAGGGTCAGGTCACGAGTCAGGGTGGGATTCTCTTCGTTGTCGAACTTATCCAGGATCAGCCTGGCCAGGCGGCTGGCAACCGGATTGAAAACAAGGTTGAATATCTTTTCCCGCCTTTTGCGGATCAGGGTGGTCTGCCGCCGAATGAGGGCACGGGTTGCCTGGCGGTTATCCAGCACCAGGTCCAGTACGGTTTCCCCCGGCCACATATAAATGATGGTCCCTTTCTGGATCGCTTCCAGGGTGGATGGGACAGGTTTGTCATCAAGGAGGGTATGGCTCCAGAACTCCTCCCCTTTTCCCCATGCAGACACTATATGCTCCCTTCCATCAGGTGAGGTGATCACGGATCTCAGCTCCCCGTCGTCGATATAGAGCACGAAGCGGGTTTCATCGCCCTGGAAACAGATCACATCTCCCTTCTTTAATACCTTGCGCACTGCCAGATCGGCCAGCTTCGTTCTTTCCGGTTCAGTCAGTTGCCCGAAAACATCGCTGAGCCTGAGCTTCTCAACCAGAAGGGGTATGTTCCTTTCCATGTAGCTATAAAACCCTATTTCTTAACTTATGTCAAGGTTTTAATTTGTGAAATATGCCACATTGTAACTGAGCTCTATTTCAACCCATATTTTCATCATTTTAAAGGAGAATGTACCATGCTGGTTAAGACCCCCAAACAAATCCGCCTTGCTGTTGTCATCCTGGTCGTGATTGCCGCCATCCTGATGATCGCCTGGGTGCCATTCATCGGTTTCGATATGGTCAACCCGATCGTCACAGCCCAGCAGGCACGCATTGCCAAGTTCATCGCCGAGAGCAACCCACAGGCACCCCTTCTGAAGCTAACTGTCTGGCTGGTGAGCTTCTTCTACCCATTCTGGAGCACGTTATCCCTGGTGGCAGGCATTATTCTGCTGGTGATCGCCGTGCCGTTGTACCGCGGTGATAAATGGACACGCGGCCTGGCATTGTTGTGCCTGGCAGTCCCTTCCATCGGCGGGGCATACATGATCGTCCCCTGGATGAACTTCGTCGGCAGCGCCCAGGGAGGTTTTCCGCCGGCTGTCATCATGATGACGATCGGTCTGCTGCCCTACTTCGCCCTCCTGCTGGCAGAAAAAGTGGACTTTAAACAGAAGATCGTTGATTTCCTTGTCTTCCTGATGCTGGGTGTGACCGCGGCAGAGAATTTTGCCAACGGACATGCCGCCTTCCGCATTCTTTATGGACACCCCAAACGCCCCCTGTTCGCTGAGGGAATCGCCATCACCTATTTTGGCTGGCTGGCGCTGTGGATCGGCATGGGGTTGTGCATCGCCGCCATCTATCTGCTGGGTCAGAAGAAGATGTCCGGCTGGTTCGCCGGCATGATCGGTGGATTGATCACCCTGGCTGCCAGTGGAGCGACCCATGTTGTCCGGCACGCAACCTATGACTACCTGCTGGGCGCACTGATGGGATTAAGCATCGTGGTGATGCTTGTGATCCCCTTCTTCAAGATACGCCTGGTGGAAGAGGCAGGCGAATAAGCAAAGCACCACTCCCTGCTGAAATACCGGCTGGTCAGGTGATTCCCCGGTATTTCAGCAGGATTTTCCCAATGGATTTATTTCCTGGACATTGAAATGGAGCTCTCATCTTCACAAGAAATGACCGACAGAAGGATCACCTGCCTGGGATCAATAGGAAGGAAAACTCATGAACAATCTGAAAACAAAAATGAGCAGCTACTGGCCGCTGCTGAAGAGCCTGCAAACCGGGCTGCTGGTGACAACCGGCATTGCCGGTTACACCAGTGCCCGCTGTCCGGTCTTCAACCTCGCAACCATGGCTGGATTATTGATCAGCCTGGTGCTTTCGATTGGCGGGAGCACCGTCCTGAACATGTGGTGGGACCGGGATATCGACGCCATGATGAAGCGCACCAGCAAACGCCCGCTTGCCTGCGGTCAGATCGATCCCAATGAAGCCCTTCGCCTGGGTCTGGTTCTCTCGCTGCTGGGGGTCGGGCTCGCAGTTGCGATGGATGCGCTCTATGGCCTGGTCATCTTTGCCGGCCTGTTCTTCGACGTGGTGATCTACAGCATGTGGTTGAAACGCCGGACAGCGTGGGGCATCATCTGGGGCGGTATATCCGGCGGCATGCCCATCCTGGCCGGGCGTGTTCTGGGTGTAGGCGCCTTCGATTGGGTCGGCATCGCCCTGGCAGCGGGCATCCTGTTCTGGATCCCAACCCACATCATGACCTTCAGCATGAAGTATCACGGCGATTATCAAAGTGCACAGATCCCCACTTTCCCTTCCGTTTACGGGTTCCATGCCACCAGGGTCATCATTGCCATCTCGAGCATTTTTGCCGCCCTCTCGATTGGGATTGCCGCCTGGGGAATTGGTCTCACCATCGGCTACCTGCGCATCCTGGCAATTCTTTCGATTGGTCTGCTCTTCATTGCAGCTGCCAGCGTGTTCAAGCCGTCTGAACGGGTTAACTTTGGCCTTTTCAAGTATGCCTCGCTCTTCATGCTGAGCTCCATGCTGCTGTTCATTCTCTAATATGCATGCATAGATCCCCGCCCCGCAGGTTTCCCGGCAGCATTCCGTATGAAATAAATACCCGCTTTTTTTGATATGTGCATATAATTATCATTGTGATTGAACGCCAAGCAGTCACCCATCCTCTTATAGATTTGATCACCTTATGGTGAACGTGTAAGTGTGCTTCGCCTGCTGCCTGTCGTCCCCGGGGATATACCAGGTACAGCTGGCGGAAATCCTGGGAGTCCATGGCATGACCAGGCTGGGTACCTGCCCCGGACATGACCTGCAAGGGTTCAATCGCAAACCGAATCCTGTCACAATAGTCCTCCCTGATAAGCACAACCTGCTTTGTTGTCACCCGGATCATTGACCCGGTAGGTAATCTCTGTTCTTGAGGAGGAATGATGAAACGTAGTCGTAACAATGTCTTGCTTGGATTTGTAAGTGCACTCCTTCTGGTGAGCCTGGCCTGCGCTGTTCCAGCCACACCGGCAATACCTGGTGACACCGTGGACCAGGTCAATGGGATCATCAACCAAATTATCGCGATCTTCAATAATGTCGACATCGGAACCGCAGGCAGCACACCCACCAGCAGCGGAGGCGGTAACCAACCGAATGGCAGTTCAGATGGCGGACAAGCACCCGCAGGAATGGTCCTCATCCCGGCCGGGTCTTTCCAGATGGGCTGGGATCCCCTCTCATCTGATCAATGGAGCGGGTCGGATGTGGAAGTGGAATCCCCCCTCCATACGATTTACCTGGATGGCTATTACATGGATATCAACGAAGTCACCAACAGCCAGTATGCCCAGTGTGTGGGAGCGGGAGTTTGTGCAGCTCCGATATCTTACACTTGGGAGGGCAGGCTCATTTACAGAGACAACCATTACGGCGATGCGCAATACGGAAACTACCCGGTGACTTATGTTTCCTGGGCTGATGCGGATACTTACTGCACATGGATGGGCAAAAGCCTGCCAACCGAAGCCCAATGGGAAAAAGCCGCCCGTGGGGGCAGCGACACGCGCATGTATCCCTGGGGCAATGCCACGCCAACCTGTTCATTATTGAATTTTCGAGACCTTGGTGGTGCAGATTGGTGCGGCACCAATTTAAATGGCGTTGTCACTGCTCCAGTTGGAAGCCACCCGGATGGCGTCAGCCCCTTTGGGATCATGGACATGGCTGGCAATGTCATGGAGTGGGTGGCAGATGATGGCATAGATGATTATTACTCCTACTTTGAGCCCGACCAATGGCCACACAACCCGGTTGCTGTTGCAGATCCCCCCACAAATATTAAAATACTGCGTGGCGGCAGTTATGCCAACGATGATTACTATGTTCGTGTTTCAAGGCGCTTGTTTGGGGGTGGCGGTCCGGACAGTCTTACTGGATTCCGCTGTGCTGACAACCCATAAACCTTGATCCGACATTACAGCAAGGCTGCCTGACCCTGTACAGCCTTGCTCTAAGAAATGCTTCCCAACCCGGCCAATATATAACCGGGTTGGGCTGAACAAATAGCGAACGATTTCAGCCTTATTAAATGAACAGGATTTAGCCAAAGGAGAATTCAATGAGTTATCAAAGACAATCATCCAATTCGGGTTCCTGCCTGCTCAGCCTGGTGATCGCTGGTCTGACCGGGCTGATCGTCATCGCCGGCATCTCGCTGGTTGCGTTCCACTACATCCCCTCCTACCAGATCACGGTCGGGCAGGGAGACCTGAGCCAGATCCTGAAAATGGGCGGCGGCGGTTTGCTGATCTCGGTCCTCGGCTTTTTCCTGATCAACGGCGGCTTCAAAGCCATCTTTACCCGCCATGTAATTGTCACCGACGACGATGGACGTCGGAGAGAAAAAAGCGGCTGCAGTGCGGTTTTCCAGGGGCTGATGCAGCTGTTCTTTGGTATCGTCTGCCTGGGAGGCGGTTTCGGTTTGATGACCCTGGTCTTCTACCAGGAGATCATGCCCTGGCTGGGATTTTAAGAAGTGCTCCAATCGAAAACACATTATAAAAAGCATCCCGTTTTCTTAACCCTGCTGATCCTGTCATTCGCAAGCGCGGCCTGCCAGGCGATCTCAAAGGCGGGGGGAAATGAAAATGAATTCATCCCGGTCTGCACCCCGCCTGCCTGCCAGCCTGGAGAACAGTATTTTTGCGAAGGTGAATGCCCCGGAGGATGCGGCACCACCTGTGTCCTCTCCAGGACAGAATACAACGGATGCGCCTTCACGGTTGATGTCCCGGATGAATTATCCACAAGTGATGTTGGCTGGATCGTGGTTTTCTCGCCATCTTCAAGCCAAACGGTGTGGGTATCCATCCATGCCAGGAAAATGCCGAGCGCAGATCTGGGAGCTGCATTCGAGCAGGCAGCCTTGTCATACAGCGCCTAGCAGCCGCTCGACCCGTCCACGGTTGAAGTGATCACGGTCGTGGATGGATCAGGACAGGCGCTGCATGGTCTCCAGGCGGACTTCACCAGTGGAGACGATCATATCCGCCTGCTGGTAGTGCTTCGCCCCGGCACACTGCTGGGTGATCTTGTCCCAACAGATGTGCTCTACGAGATCACTGCCCGGGCTCCGACCGGGGAATGGGATTCGTGGGAACAGATCTTTACCATCCTGTTCGAATCCTTTCAACCACTCGATTGCGGAGGGGTCTGAGTACCCTTGCGCTTTATTTTCATCCGGTAATTGGAGGCAAACCTGGTTGAATTCCAGGCTTGCCATCGGTAATCAAGAAGGGTGGAGATGCCCGGTTGCATCCTTAACATGTTCAACCTTGCGAAGGTTTGGAACCTTCGCAAGGTTGATATTCTGCAAAAACCGACCTGCCTTTGTGACAGAATCTTCCGGAGGTTATACCCTGCCGTGATGTAGTAAAATAGCTGGACAATTCATAAAAATGGTATTGTTTTTTTCAAGGAGTCTCATTGTATTCCCTTCCCAAAGCGGAACTGCATCTTCACATCGAAGGTACACTGGAACCGGATCTCATGTTCACATTGTCCCGGCGCAACAACATCCCCATCCCGTATGCCAGTGTCGATGAGGTTCGCAAGGTTTACAATTTCAGCAACCTGCAATCCTTCCTCGATATTTATTACCAGGGCTGCAATGTGCTTGTGAAGGAAGTGGATTTTTACGAGCTGACCCTGGCCTACCTTGAAAAGGTATCAAACCAGGGGGTACGCCACGCCGAGATCTTCTTCGACCCGCAGACGCATACGGAACGGGGCATCCCCTTCGAGACAGTCGTCACCGGCATCGCGCGTGCCCTGGCTGATGGACAGAAACAGTTTGGCATAACCTCAAAACTGATCCTGTGTTTTTTGCGGCACCTGCCGGCTGATTCAGCCATGGCCACCCTGCAGGAAGCGCTGCCTTTCAAATCGTTGATCACAGCCGTCGGCTTGGACTCCTCGGAGATCGGTCACCCGCCCGCAGAATTCAAGTCCGTTTTCGAGAAATCGCTGGCGGAAGGCTTCCTGACCGTGGCACACGCCGGCGAGGAGGGTCCGCCCGAGTATATCTGGCAGGCGCTGGACCTCTTGAAGGTCTCGCGCATCGATCACGGGGTGCGCGCCTTTGAAGACAAGAAACTGGTGGAGCGGCTGGTGAGAGAACAGGTGCCCCTGACCGTCTGCCCGCTCTCCAATGTCAGGTTGAAGGTCTATCCATCGCTGAAGGAGCACAATCTGAAGAAACTGCTTGACCTGGGATTGTGCGTGACCGTCAACTCGGACGACCCGGCTTACTTCGGCGGTTACATAGCGGATAATTTCGAGGCAGCCCGGCAGGCACTGGACCTGTCGCCGAAAGACCTGTACCAGCTGGCGAAGAATTCCTTCCGGGCTTCTTTTTTGAGCGAGCAGGAAAAGAAGAACCTGATCGCAGAGCTGGATTCCGCATTTGCGTCCATCCGGCAGGCGGAACTGTGACAGGCTGGTATCAAAGCCGAAAAAAACCATTCGATAAATTCCCAATACTGAAATTTGATTGCCTCTTGACAACCCAAATTATTTACTATATTATATAAATATCTTTGCAATACAAAGTTATTTACAATAATATAGATAGGAGGCAGTCATGAACACACCCATTGACCTGAAGGATATCGAACGCAAGGCTTTCCGCTCCACCTACCAGGATGGCTTATGGGATATCTATTACGGATTGATCATCGTGGCGATGTCCATCTTCGTTTACCGCCCACCGCAGGGGTACGGCCCCATGAACATCATCCTGATGGTGCTGCTGTTCGGCCTGGCATACGGATTTCTCTGGGCTGGCAAGAAGTACATCACCCTGCCGCGCATGGGGATGGTAACCTTTGGAACCATACGCAAGAAAAAACGCAAGACCATGATGATCATCCTGGGCATTTTCATCCTATTCCAGGTTGCCCTGCTGGCAGCGACTGCCTTCGGCTGGTTCAATCCCAAAGCCAATCAGCTGTTGAACAAGTTTATGCCCAATGGTGATGCCTCCCTGATGATCGTTTCCCTGATCGGTTCGCTCATCCTGGGCATCAGCATGGTTGTGGTCTTCAATTTCTCCGATTACCCACGCGGCTACTACATTGCCCTCCTGATGTCGCTGGCAGTCTTCCTGATGATCTACCTGAACCAGCCCCTTTACCCGATCATCATCGGTGTCCTGATCATCCTGCCGGGGGTCGTGCTCTTCACCCGCTTCCTCAAGCGTTACCCGCTCGACAGGCAGGAGCGTTCCGATGAGTGAGAAACCTGTTCAACCTGATCTCTCGGGAATTGCCGACCTTGACCGCATGGTGCACGAGCCAGCCCGGCTGGCAGTGCTGTCCCTGCTGTACGTGATCGAAAGCGCCGATTTCACCTTCCTGATGAACCAGACCGGGCTGACCTGGGGCAACCTGTCAGCCCACCTGGGCAAGCTGGAAGAAGCCGGCTACATCGCATCCGAAAAGAGTTTCAAGGGAAAACGCCCCAACACCAGCCTGCACCTGACCAGCGAAGGACGGAAAGCCTTCCGGGAGTATGCCCGCAAGATGAAGAGCCTTTTCCAGGGGCTGCCGGATTAAATTATCTAAACAAATAAAGAAAAGGGACTCCCCGAGTGGGGAATCCCTGAAAATGTATAACAGTAGAAATTTAACTGGTTTGAGCCCGTAATTTCCCCATATTTGCTGATTTTGATGCTGGTTTATTTTTTCCCCTCCCCAACCCTTAAAGAAATAACAGCGCAGGTAAAAAGCGATAACCCCACCACGATCATTCCAAAGACATAGAGAAGTGAAACAACGCCTGACCGGTAAGGCGACCCGCTCAAAATGACAGGCAGCTGGGCAACCCCGGATGCAACCGGCCAAAAAAGTCCAATGCCTGCCTGCACGAATAAACCCTGCCGCCGCCCCTGCCCGATCCAAAAGAGCCCGATCGCCTGCAGGGATAATATGATCGAAATAACCAGGGCCAGGATAGGCGCGGGAATGCCGGCTTCAGCAGGCTGCCCGGTTGAAAAATCCTCCAGGGTATGCGGAACCGTAAAGAAAAAAAGAAGCAGGGACAGAAGAGTAACCCTTTTCATCCACTTATTGGAAATGTGATTTGTTAATGTCATCTATTTATTCCTTTTAACCAGATTCAAGGCTGGCGTTGCACAATCAGACATCCTGCTCTTTTTTTGATGCAACAGCCCTGTTCAATATATCCAAAAATTCAGCCAACGGCACACGGTGTACCCGGGCTGCCCACTCAACCGTGGAGGCTTTGGTCAACATCCGGCGAATGGAATATCCACTGACAGGTTGAACACCGAAGATCTTCATCACATCGGCAATATCACCATATTTCTCCAATATTTCTGAGACACGCGTATCTTTCGTTATTTCCAAAGTTTACCTCCTTATATTTTTACAGGACCGGAGAAGTTATCCATTTTTTCTACGATCGAATTAACCTGCGATATAAGCGTCAATCACCTGCTGAAACCCACTTCAAGACCCGCAGGGCACGCAGGGTGTTCCAACGGCTGGCAGGATCGGAGTCGAGCAGCCATTGTATGACTGGACTATCCTGCTGCGGAACTTCCCATTTCGGTGAGTTGGTCGTCATCTGCCAGTCTTTACATGCGTTCCCACTTGACTTCCTGCATCGGAAGCGTGGAACTTTCGAGCGACTGAATGATCCCGTGTGCCAGCTTGTCGGTTATCCCGCTGGTGTGAAGCCGGATGGTCAACTTTGTGACGGATGTGCCGGTTTCATAATTCTTTTCAATATCACTATTCAGTACCGTCAACTGTTTGCTCTTGACAACTTCGATGATCTGCGAGGCACTCACATCGATCGGTGTTCGCACGCTCAATGTCCGGTAGGAATCCTTGGCATAGAACCGCTCAAGGAACTTGAGAAATACGAGACTTGCCAGGGCTACCACGGTGGCAATCACAGCGATCCCGTAATACCCACCACCGGCTGCCATGCCGATGGCTGCCACCCCCCACATGCAGGCGGCAGTGGTCAGACCGTGGACGTTGGCTCCCTCCTTGATGATCACGCCGGCGCCGAGGAAACCGATGCCAGTCACGACCTGGGCGGCGATGCGGGCCGGGTCGGAAAGGATGCCAGCCGCATTTTCATCCTGGGAAATGACCTCCGAAAGGATGGTAAAGACTGCCGCGCCCATGCTGACCAGCAGGTGCGTACGCAGACCGGCTGCGCGGCCGTGCTTGTCGCGCTCCAGCCCGATCAATGCACCCAGCAGGGAAGCCAGCAGGATGCGAAAAAGGAATTCTCCATATTGATTCAACAAATCTTGCATTTGAAATCTCCTAAAACTTCTTGCAAGCAGGTCAGGAAGCTGATTTTTGTTTGCTGTTTCGTTACCCTATTACCCAAAAACTGGAAGATAACTTGTGTTGACCCTGAATAAATTATAATCCACACAAATCAAGTGCTTCATCGATCGAACCATTCAATGCCGGATATGGAATGACACCTGGTTGATTTCCAGCTTATTTTCCTGTACAGTAGGGACAGGTAAAAAGCCATCACCCCGGCATGGATTCTCGAAGGAACCATGTTCTTACCATGTATTCACCAAGGAGTCGCCCATGCAAAAAACAAAATACCTGCTGGAAGAACCCAACCCGCAGAAAAAGAAATCCAGAACGAAAAAAATCGTGATCCAGCGCTGGTGCATCATCCGCAGCTACGGCGCAGATCCGCTCAACCCGCACCTGATCATCGAAGTGGCAGAAGCAGCCCCTGCCTTGCAGGTGACCCTGGCAGCCCTGCCGGGCAGTGAAACCAAAAGCCTGGCAGAACAACTTGCGGGGCTTGAGCAGGACAACCTGGACTGGTGGGTGGAAAGCAGCGAGCGCATCCAGGAATCACAGACTGATTTCCTGAAGCGTCTTACTGAACCGGAAAAATTCTTCAAAGGAATGCCGCCTGGCAGCTGGTCCATCGAAGAGGGAATGGTGTTCCTGCATCTGAACGACGAGGGCGGGACTCTGGTACCGTTCACCTACCAGGCACGCCAGATGAGCAAGGACCTCTACCGCGATCTGACCGGACAGAAGACGAACGCTGGATCAACCAGCGCCAAAGGATAGGAGGAGAGCATGCCGCCACTTGATGCAAGCAAACCTGAACTGGACAACAGCGACCTGCGCATCCATTTTGTGAATGTCCTGCACGGGGACGCCATAATTTTGGAGTTCCCCGATTTTCCGGGCATCCAGCAGAAAAACGAACTGCATGCCCATTATGCAGTGGTGGACACCGGCGGAACGGGTGAGTTCAAGGACCGCCTGGCAGATTACCTGGTTAAGCTGGCTGCCCTGCGCAACAAAAAATACCACCTCGATTTCGTGTGCATCACCCACCCGCATGAAGACCATTACGGCGGTCTCAAATCACTGCTGGATACTTTTGAAGGACAGATCGGGCAGTTCTGGGACTGCGGTTTTCGCACCACGGCTGCCAATTACAACAAGCAGCTGGAAAAGATCGCGGCGGATGACCGCATCCTGTTCGTGCGTCCGGCGGCTGGTACAGAGTTCGAGTTTGGACCGGTACGGATCTTCACATTGGGTCCTTCACTCGACCTGCGCAACCGTTTCGACACCTACGGCGTCGACCGCAACAACGCATCGATCGTGCTGAAGGTGCAGTACCGCAATTCGGTCGCCATCCTGACCGGCGACGCCGAGTTCGATTCATGGGGCAAGGTGGCAGAGGAGTTCCCGCGCCAGTCCAAGATCACCTACTTCAAAGATGCATCCGTCATCCGCTCGGAAGGTGACAACCAGTTGAACTGCCAGCTGCTTAAGGTCAGCCACCACGGCAGCAAGCACGGCACCAGCCTGGAGTACCTCGAAAAGCTGTCACCGACCCACCTGATGGTGACCTGCGCCGACAAGGACTGGTATGACGCCAATGAACCCGGCTGGGGAAACCAGTGGCCGCATGGGTTAACCGCCATGGCGATCAGCGAGGTCAACAGCAATGCCGAGATCCGCTATTCATACATTGATAAGAACGTGGTCTACAGCCTGACCGGCACTAAGAACCTGAAAGTGAATTCCTTTGCTGAGATCCCGGATGAAGATGGCTTCGAGGATGCGCTGAGAGCGGTTCTGGACTGACGCCGGGACCTCCCCCAAACCAGGCGGCTGTTCGTTCTAATTGAATAAAGGTCCGATGATCAAGGGTATCGAGCTGCCTAACTGATTCCCTGGGAATTAATTACTCGATTGCTGATTCAAAACCTCCCGTGGTCATTATGTCCTCCCTCTGCGAGAACCAGATTTTATGTTTAATGAGGGTTGTATCTCTCGGATAATGATTTGACTACCAATGGCCGAAATAAAATAGCCAGAAGCTCTCCCATTTCTTCGGGAGTACGGTTCATCTTACTTTCCATCCACTCATCTAAGATACTGAAGAATACATAACTGATATTGGAAATAAAATATTTCAGAATTTCTTCATCTTGTATCGGAAAAAGATTATATACGATCTGATGGTAAGTGATCAAATGATGAGCCTTTAACTTTTCGATCAGCAGATAATCCATTTTTTTTGCTTTTATCAAAGCAAATAGGTCAGCTTTTGATTGCCAAAGTTTAAAAAAATGTGTTGCAGCAATTTCAAATTGTAAAACGGAACCATCTTCTAAATGAATTTTTCTAAAATTCGTGAACATCTCCTCAAAAACTTCATCCATATAAAATAATAAAACTTCTTCTTGTGTTTGGAAGTGCTTATAAAATGTTGGCCGGGAAAGATTCGCCCGTTCGCATATTTCATAGACTTTTACTTTTTTTGATGGGTTTTTTTTAAGAAGTTCAAGATAAGCTGAAACAAGTGCTTGTTTGGTTCTAACTGTCAGTCGATTACCATGTTTATTTGGCATTTTCTCATTTCCGTAAATATATTTTCAGATTTCCATTATTGGAAATTGAAAAAAAATAGCAATATTGCTAATATTATAACAGATGACAATATATATACATTAGATAATTTGTTCTTTATTTCACCAAGGAAGTCCGGTGTGATTCCGACGCTGTCCCGCAACTGTGATCCGATAATGCTCGGTAAGCCAGATACTTGGTTTTGTGGATACTCGTGAGAAGTTAACCGGCAAATTGCCGGGTTTTATTTTATAGGTAAAAGGAGATGAATATGTCTGAACCAAGAAAAAAATTTTACCATTCAACCGTCAGCCGCCGTGATTTCATGAAGATGCTCGGTCTTGGATCGGTCGGAATGGGAGCTACAGCATTGGGATTTTCGTCGAAAATGCCTTTCGCCGACCTAGATGAGATGAAGAGCTCAGAATTTTCTGATCGCAAACTTCCCTTCTGGGTAAAAGAAGTTGACGAACCTACCGTTGAAATCAATTGGGATGAATTGGAGGTGTTTCCTGGTCTTCAAAACACCATGTTCAACCCGATGACATTTGGCTTGGAGGATGCGCAAAAAGTTAACCAAATACGAGTCGAGAAAGTAAGAAATGACATCATTAACAAAACTCCTGGCTATTCCATTCAGGATCATGCACTGAATTCAGCCTCTGCTTATGGCTGGCTGGATGGTAAATTTGAACCACCATGGACAGGTGTTGAACACCCACCTTACAATCCGGAGGGATGGGGACACACCACAGCTTATACTACCCCTGACGAAATTGGGGTACCTAGGTATGAAGGAACCCCTGACGAGAACTCCAAAATGATTCGGGTTGCTGACAGAATCATGGGGGCAGCAGATACTGGTTTTGTAAAACTGGATGAACGCACAAAGAAACTCCTCTATGGCAATATCGTATTTGAAGATGTTGAAGAGGGATATATGGATCCCGAAAAACATATCAATGTATTACCAAATAAAGATCTATGGGTGATTTGTTCGGTCATTCCACAATCATTGACAATGGGAAGTTATACGGACAGAATGAGTTGGGCAGGAGCGAATGCTTACGCCTACTCTAGGGCCAACATCTATTCAAGCCGGATTAAAATGTTCCTGCGTGGTTTGGGGTACCAACAGTATGGATCAGCAACTACTGGCGTAGGACGGGCGGTTGGTTTTGGCGTCATGGCTGGCTTGGCTGAATATTGCCGTGCTTCCATTATGGTCAGCCCCCAGTTTGGTACAAGCTTCAGGACAGTTTTATTGACGGTCACAGATCTTCCACTCGCGGTAACAAAACCAATCGATGCCGGCATAACAAATTTCTGCAAGGTTTGCAAGAAATGTGGCGAGGAATGCCCATCAGGTGCAATTAACATGGACACCGAACCTCAATGGCCGAACTGGGCTGCAGGTGAAAAACCCAATGTTTCCCGAGGGATCAAAGGCTGGTTTCTGGATACCAAGAAATGTCTTACCCAAATGTTTAGTGGTGAACCGGACTGCAGCAGGTGCCAGGTTGTTTGCCCCTTCAATAAATACGACAGCGCTGTTATGCATGATCTAGTAAGACTTTCAATTAGCAATGCACCAGCGTTGAACAGCATGATCCGGAAACTGGATGATACTTTCGGTTATGGTGTTGAAAAAGGCAGCAATCTCTGGGATATGGACCCAAGGGATATACCTCTCTTCGGGCTTGATTCTTCTCGGTCTTGATAACAGGAGGAAATAATGCGATATATTAGTTGGACATGGTTTTGGTACGTGGTGATAGGCTTCCTGCTCGGTGGAGGGGTGGTTTATCTATGGAGTGTTTTAAAGCAAAAAGCAGTGAAGCTTGTTTGGTATGAATGGGTGTTGTTCATCCTCTCCGGGTTTTTCTTCATCTTCCTTGGGCAAACATTCATTGCTTCTTTTCAAGAAAATGAATCTCAGGCTGCCTGGATGTCTTTGGTATTTATGGGAATACCAATCCTCATCATGATGGTTGGTGCTTTCAGGTCACTTGGTCCACGCCTGAAAAAAACATAACACCTCCTATTTCCTAAATTGCCAGGTACATTTCAATCCTGGCAATTTACATTTTTTCTACGACATATCATGCCTATTTACGATTTCAATTGCCAGGATTGCCAAAAGCATTTCGAAGTCCTCATTCCATTCTCCCGAGTGGATGATCCCTCCCCTGCCTGTGAGTTCTGCGGTAGTCCGCACACCAACCGCATGCTGGGTTCAAATGTAGCCATCATTAATTCCGGATCCAACCGAAAAATCATTGGGGGCAGAAGCTGTGGATCATGTTCTTCACAGGCATCCAGTAACTGTTCTGGCTGCAACAGTTCCAGGGACTAATCTTTGTTAATGCCAAAAACCGTGTAATATGAAGGATTAGGATCGGGAAACGAAAACTGCACATACCATTTATTTATTTGAAATTCTTGGTATTTAATTCCTTATTCTACCGAGCAGACAACTTCCTATGACCACAATTAATAAATTAAAAAATAAACGACCCAGCAACAAAACCGAGCGCATTTTAGGGATCGTCGCTTTATCTACGATCATCGCAGCCGGGGTGATTGGCTTCTACCTTGAGAACGCTGAGATCGAGCCATATTTACAAGCCGCTTACCCAGAAGCGCAATTCTTTGAAAAATTGGATGCAGGAACTTATGCTGCCTATGCCGATACAGCTTGCACCGAATTAATTGGATATGTTGGTACAGGTGAAGCAAATGGCTATGGCGGCCCAATGCGACTGATAGCAGGTGTGAATCTTAATGGAGAGGTGGTTGGTATTTCTGTTGTCAAGCACAGCGAGACTCCTTCCTGGTTTGATAAGGTGAAGGAAAGCGGTTTTATTGAGGATTTACTGGGAAAAAACTATCTGGACCCCTTCAAACTTGGTGAAGATGTTGATGGCGTTTCAAGCGCCACATACACCTCACGCGCCATTGCAAATTCAGTCCTGAATGCCAGCCGCAAAGTGGCACAGAATCAACTGGGGCTTGAGGTTCCTGCTTCTCCTAAACCGAAAATCGTTTTCGGTGTCCCAGAGATCACTTTGATAGCTTTGTTCGCAATCGGTTATTTTGGCAAACAGGGAAACTTCAAATACAAGAAACAGCTGCGCTGGATAAGCATGCTTACCGGTATGGTGGTGCTGGGCTTCATCTATAATTCTCCCCTTACACTTGCGTACATCAACAAATTATTAATGGGATTCTGGCCAGAATGGCAGTCAAACCTTTATTGGTATTTGCTTATCGGTGGCATCCTCTTTGTTTTCACCGTTGATAATAAGAACCCCTACTGCCAATGGTTTTGCCCCTTCGGAGGAGCCCAGGAATGTTTGGGTGCCATCGGAGGAGCAAGACTGATATCACCTGGCAAACATCGTAATTGGATGAAATGGCTGCGACGGTTTGTCGTCTGGTTCGCGATCGTTATTGCATTGCTAACTCGAAGCTCGGGCCTGACCAGTTATGAGATCTTTGGAACGTTATTCTCCCTGTTAGGGAATAATATCCAATTCATCCTGCTGGGAATCATTTTAATCGCTTCATTATTCATCAAGCGACCCTGGTGCACCTATTTGTGCCCGCTTGGTCCGGTTGATGAGTTCATTCGCATGGTGCGGAAATGGATACTGGAACAATGGCGGAAACGAATAACAAGAAGCGCAGACACGAAATAATTCTTGTCATATTTGTAGTGATCACCATGGGATTGGTATTAACTGAAATCGTCAGCAATATCATCACCCATTTCTTTGGATCATAGAGGTATTGCTTTGTCTGAACAAATAATTAATAAAAAAATATCTCGGCGCGATTTCATCAAAATTTCTGCTGTGGCAGGGAGTTTACTGGTATCTGGAAAGCTGCTCATTGACCTGATCAAAGACGATTTCGTCAGCATAAAGGAAACTCGCTATCTGATGGGCACGATAATCAACCTGGATCTGGTTGCAGAAAGTAAATCTGCCGGAGAAGCAGCAGTTAATGCCACTTTCGCTGAATTGGAACGTCTGGTGGCGATCTTCTCTCACCGCGATCCTGCCAGTCCATTGTCGTTGCTCAACCGTACCGGCTACCTCTACAAGCCACCCCAGGAGCTAACAGCCGTCCTTGCTAAGGCAATTGAGATAAGCGGGATGACTGGCGGCGCATTCGATGTTTCCATCAAACCGCTTCTGGATCTTTATCAAGAATCACAACCCAAACTCCCCGGTGAAGATGCAGTTGAAGAAGCCCTCAAGCTGGTTGATTTCCGCAAATTGCAAGTTACTAATGAAGAAATCTCCTTTTCGCAGGTTGGTATGGCTGTGACCCTGGATGGAATCGCAAAAGGATTCATCATCGATGCAAGTATTGCCGTGTTGAAGAGTCTGGGCTTTGAGAATGTATATTTTGAAGCTGGTGGGGATCTTATGGTATCCGGTCAAAATGAAAAGGGCTCAACCTGGAAGATCGGCATCCAATCACCGCGTAAAGAGCACCCCGGTCTGATAGCCCGGATCAATATCAGCAATCAGGCTGTGGCAACTTCCGGGGACTACTACCAATACTTTTCACCAGATATGTTGAACCACCACATAATCGATCCACGAACTGGCATCTCCTCCTCCGAGTTAGCTTCAGTGACTATTCTTAGCCCAAATGCGATGTTATCCGACGCATTGGCAACAGCTGTAATGGTCATGGGATCAAATACCGGACTGGAAATGCTCGAAAAACTGGCAGATTGTGAAGCCTTCCTGGTAATGAAAGATTTGAAAACATATAATACATCGGGCTTTCTGGAAAACATGAACAGCTCATTTAATTAATAAAGACCAACTGAAATGATTTTCAAATTAAAGATCATTTCAGTTATTTTTGGGAATATTTCTTTACCTGTTCGGTACACGATGATCACGGTATCTGGTACTACAATATACTCACAGGGAGACAGACACAAGTACAACCGAATATCCGTAATTATTGGGAATGATTCAAAAAGATCACTTATCCTTTCAACCAGTCCTTCACGTACGGGTCTAAGATCCGCCCGCACCTGATCATGTCCAGGTAAGTGGCAAAGGCGATACCGAGCTCGCTGCTTTGCAGATCGGGATCAGCGCGGAACACAAAAATGGCGAAGGTTTGCTGCACGAAATTGACCCTGCTACCAGTTTTATACAAGGATTCATATTGAAACAATTTATGGGGAGGATCAAAGCAGCAGCATCTGCTGAAAACAATCACCAACCCGGGCACGGACTCCCTGCTGCAGATCCAGCATGGGTTTCTGTTCCAGACCGCACACGACCCGGGTGGGATTGCCGCTGTCAGCATGCCGAAAAAGCGGGTTATTCGGCGTCCCTGGCGGGATGCTGCGCTCCTGGTTGACCAGCACCAGCAGGTCCGGTGCGCTCAAACCCGGTAGAACCGCTTCACCGGCATAACAGAATCTTACCCGGCAGCGATCGAGGGTGAACTCATTGCCAGTCTGCAACCAGCGCTCCCGTGTGAAGATGTTCCCCCACAGGGCTGCCACCAGGCGGTCCATCGCCTCCACCTGTCGGACGGGATCAGCATGGAAGACCAGCAGGGTATGCTCGCCATGGTTGTACATACGCAGCAGGTACGCCAGCAGATGGTTCTGGAGGATATGGTGGTCTTCAAGGGGCAGGTCCAGCCGGAAGGACAGCCCCCTGCCATGGCAGACACTGTCCAGGATGGCGCCGGCAGCCTGCAGCTGCTTCAGGTTGAGGGAAGCACCGCTGCCTTCCGAGACAAAGCCGGAGAAGGAGTATAAAAGCTGCGCAAGGGACAGATCTTTCAGCATGGCAGTTCCGGGTGGCAATGGGCGGTATTCATGCATTAATAATAGAACATATATTCTATTTTGTCAATCATGAATTGTTCCTAATGCCATCCCCCGCTATATGTCATCCTCCCGAAGGACACTGGGACGGTGTGAACCCGACCGACCTGTGCTTTTCCAGGGAGGGGGTGAAGGATCTCACTCGATTTTGAATAAGAACTACAGGAAGAAATGAAATTATGAGAGTGAGAGCATCCCCCCGATCGAGAGATGAGATCCTTCCTGGAGAATGCATCCAGGGCGCTCCGCAGTCGTTGCACTCAGGATGACAATGAATTATTGTTCGGGGAATCTTTTTACTAATTAGTATTTACCTGCCGATGATGCGATCGACCTGGTAGTAGGATGCCATGCACTTGTTGATCCAGTTGTCCGGGTCGATGTTCAGGTTGCCGACACCAAACATGCTGCTCCCGCCGGGAACAGTGACCTCGGTCTCCCCCGACCGGGCTGCCTCCTGGATGAACTGCGAGCGCTCGTCCCATGATTGGGCAAAGGTACGGTACAGTGGAACCTGGGCGCTTGTCTGCAGCAGCGACAGCCCAGCTGCCGAGAGCACGACCAGCAGGATGACCACCAGAAGAGCGGGTGCCATCCATTTCCTAAGAGCCGGGTCCGGTAAACTACCAGACTTCCGCAGCCCGGCACCCAGCAGCGTGCTGGCGATCACGGCCGCGACCACGACCACGTACTGCGGGATGATGATGACCCGGTCATCCGGGTAGGCGTTCAGGCCATAAACCACGGGGGTGCAGGCTGCCCAGACCAGCGCAAGCGCAAAAACGACCACCAGTACAACGCCTCTCACCCAAGCCTGCCTGCCAAATTCCCCAAAGCCACGCACGGGTGAAACTCCATCTGCCGATTTGGAGAAAAGCCAGCCGAGCAGGAAGGGCGGCAGGATCGAAAGAAGCGCCCATAGCGGCGTCCAGATGAAATACTTGCCGACGATATGCGCCATGTTGCGCAGCGAAAAGGTGATGATACGCAGCAAGCCGGGACGGGTGGAGATCGTTCCGGCAGCCACCAGGCGGACCTGGTTGCCCGGCGCCAGGAATACGACTGCCAGCGATATTAGAGCGGCCAACAGGGCAGAACCGAAAAGGATCAGCAGTCGTTTACGGGTGGTTTTATCTTTTATAAAGAAAGTGAGGAATAATAACAGCAGGAAGAGGACCGGCTGCATGGTGCTGACCAGTTCAGAGAACCCGCTCAAGAGGAAGGTCAGGAGGAACAAAGCCGCACTGGATGGCAGGATGCGGGCATCCTCCAGCCAGACACGCAGGATGATCCCGGCGCTGAAGACCAACCCCACCAGCGGCAGGCTGTAGGTGACCATGCTGCTGTGCCAGAAAAAGGATTGGTACAGGTTGGGTGTGGATGAGAGCAAGGTGAGCAATGCTATGGCGCTGAGAAGAAATGCCGGCAAGCCGGGTTTCGACCATCGATCACGACGCAGGAGAGGCAGCAGCGCCCAGGTGCCGCCCAGCAGCCAGATCACTGCAGTCAGCGCCGGCATCCACCCGGCGAATTTGGGACCGGCTGCAATGATGAGCGTACTGACCACGATATAGGTATAGCGTCCGTCCCACTCGGCATACCAAAGAGCCAGCATGCCCCCCAGTGACAGGTTGTGCGCTTCGCCAGCCACGCAAAAGTCGTCTGCCATGAAGCGCGTGAAGATACCCAGGTATGCCAGCCCTGCCAGGGCGAGCACAAGTGCCAGGATGGCGATCCACAGAATGACCGTCTGTCTTTTCATGAAAATGTTCATGGCTGTTTGATATGCATGAAGGAAATTTTTCGCAGCGATCTGCCGCCAGTCATTTTGTCACCCAGGGTCAAAATGATCATCTTCCCTGCCCCCAGTCTTATTTCCCGCTTTTCCTGGCCGGCTTCTTTGCTGTTTTCTTTTGACCGTGGAAGGACGGAACCGTGATGGCAAAGATCCTGCACAGGCGTTTATCCAGCAGGCGCGAGACGATGCGCGGGTCCATCTCGCTGAGCACATCGGCTGTGGTGATGACGGTTGGCAGCTCGGCATTATAGCGGTGGTTGAAGAGCTGGTAGAGCTTCTCCTTCACCCAGGGGGTCATGGATTGGGTGCCGACGTCGTCCAGCACCAGCAGCGGAGCGGTACGGATCTGCTCAAAAAGGCGGTCGTACGCCACGTTGCTGTGCGGGTTGAAGGTGGCGCGTAAATGGTCAAGCAGGTCGGGCAGCATGATAAACAGGGGCGGGTCACCCATACCGGTGCGGTTGTTGGCAATGGCGGCTGCCAGGTGGGTCTTGCCACAGCCATAAGGACCCATGAAAACCAGCCAACCTTTCGGTTTCTCGGCGAAAGATTGGGCTGCCTTGAGGGCTTTGTCGAGACTGTGCAGATCCTCGGGAGCCAGTCCCTCATCATCCCGCAGCGAGAAATTGCCAAAGGTCTTGTTGTTGTGCAGGTCGAGCGAAGAGATCTCCGGGTGACCGGTGTCATCGGTCGGGCGGCGGAAATCGGGGGCATGCATTCGTACGATACTGACCAGTTCCGGATCCTGCAGACGCGAACGGATGCGTGGTTCAAGCTGGTCCAATGCCAGGTTGGTGGTGACCACCAGCGGCAGGTGGTTGATATAGCGGTAATTGAGGATCTGGAATAATTTCTCCTGTGCCCATTCGGTCGCATTCTGGGTGCCGAAATCATCCAGCACCAGCAGGGATGCGGTGCGGATCTCCTCGAAGCGTTCCTCGAAGGTCGTGTCCTCGGAATCGTACGAGAATCGCAGCGTGTCCAGCAGGTCGGGGACGGTCAGGAAGAGGGTTGGCACACCCATGTCAACGGCAAAATTGGCAATGGCAGCTGCCAGGTGGGTCTTGCCGCAGCCAAAACCGCCGGTGAACAGCAGCCAGCCCTTTAAGGTACGGGCATAGTGTTTGGCGCTGTTGAAAGCCCACTCGAGGGAATTTACCTGCATCTCTCCCATTCCCTTGCGTCCCTGTGGTTTGAAGGTCTCAAAGGTCAGGCCGCTCAGCTCTTCGAGATGACTGAGAGAATACAAACGTTGGCGCACCTGCGTAGAGACCTTTGCCTGGCGGCATGTGCAGATCTCCAGTTTGCCAAAATCCGGGTGCTCAATGGGAAGTTCACGGCGCAGGTAACCGGCACCATGGCAGTTGGGACAATCCGGGTCGCCCAACGAGAAGCTGACTGCCGACCCCTGCTCAGTGCTCGATGAAGTCGGAGAATTCGTCTTCGATGTATCTTCGGCGATCTTTTTCAGGGTCTCGTCGATCTTGTTCTTTGCCATCCATTTCCTCCTTCCGGTTGCGCAAAATGGCTTCCACGTACTTCCAGGTGCATTTGTTGCGCCTGACCGCTTCTTCAAAGGCATATGCTATCTGATCTTCGCTGTAGACCTTCTCAGCATCCCTGAGTTCATCTGCCAGCATGGGAGTCAGCAGCCCGATCTTGTTCTCATACAGGCGGAAGATGTTCGGACGTTCACGCGGCGGGTGGGAGACACCCCTGGCAGCTTCCCGCCAGTCCCCTTTTTCAAGCGCCTCTGCTGCCGCCCTTCCTCCAGGTGAGTTGAGGAAGTAAAAACCGTCCTTTTCGTTCTCCACCCGCAGCAGGCTGCCCCGCTGCAATGCCTTTTCAAGACCGGCATCCAGTTCAGACTCGCTGATCCCACCCATGAAGGCTTCATCCTCCATGATCTCGCTCCTGCACAGAGACCTGGAGTGGCTTTCCATGTGGGCGATGCGCCACAGTACATAGAGGGTCACCTTGATCTCGAGGGGGTCATCACTCTGGTTGAGGATGTGATGAAAGAAAGCGTCCGGGATCTGGGTAAAGGTATCCTTGTCAGAAAATCCCTTGAACGTGCTCATTGGTGTCGTATTTCCTCGTAAAAAAAAGGGTAGGTATGGATTTCGTTACTGGTTCAGGTCGACCAGGTGGGTGGCGGCATCCACGAACTTGGCGATATGCCCCATGAAGACCAGTTCCACCTTGCCGGTCGGTCCATTCCTGTGCTTGGAGACCATGATCTCAGCCAGGTTCTGTTTGATCGTATCCTTTTCATACTGGTCGGGACGGTAAATGAACATGACGATGTCAGCATCCTGCTCGAGCGAGCCGCTCTCACGCAGGTCTGAGAGGACCGGGTGCTTATCCGTGCGCTGTTCGACCGCCCGCGAGAGCTGGGCGGCAGCCAGGACAGGTATGTTCAATTCACGTGCCAGCACCTTCAGGTAGCGGGAGATGTAGGAAACCTCCTGCACACGGTTGTCGTTGCGGGTGTCCCCGCTCATCAGCTGCAGGTAGTCGACCACCACCAGGTCAAGACCGTATTCCATGTGCAACCGGCGGCACTTGGTGCGAAGCTGCATGGGGGTAAGAGCCGGGGTATCGTCCAGGAAAATGCTGGTGTCCGAAAGTACCTCAACCGCCTGGCTGAACTTGGGCCATTCGTCCTCGCGCAGTTTGCCTGTGCGCAGGCGCTGCGAATCGATGCCGGTTTCCTGCGAGATCAGACGCTGGACAACCTGCTCGTTGGACATTTCCATGGAAAAGATGGCCACCCTTTTCTTGTGCAGCAGAGCGGCATTGCGCGCCACAGAAAGCACGAACCCAGTCTTACCCTGTCCGGGGCGTCCGGCGATGATCAGCAGGTCGGATGGCTGCAAGCCGGTCAGCAGGCGATCCAGGTCAACAAAACCGGTCGGTACGCCATGGATATCATCCGGGCGGCGCGCCAGTTCATCGACGCGGTCATAATACTCGGATATGACGGTCCTGATAGGGAGAACATCGTGCCTGAGGCGTCGCTCGCTGACATTGAAGACCGCCTTTTCCGCCTCCTGCATGACCCGGTCGACCAGTTCTTTCTCGTCATACGCCAGGGTGGCGATCTGGTTGGCGGCGGTCAGCATGCGCCGGCGGATGGCTGTGGCTTCCACCAGCCGTCCATAGGAAACGGCGTGCATGGAGGTCGGCACCTGGTTCAACAGCGCGGTCAGGTAGGCCGGCCCGCCTATCTCAGCCAGCTGGTCGACGCGTTCAAGCTCGGCTGTCACAGTCAGGAAGTCGAGCGGTGTGCGCTGTTCATGCAGCCGCTGGAATGCCTCCCAGATGAAGCGGTGGCGGTGGATGTAAAAATCATCAGCCTGCAGGAACTCAGCCAGGTCATAATACACTTCGGGATCGATCATCACGGAACCGACAACAGCCTCTTCGGCTTCACGGTTGTGCGGGATGGTGGTGGTTGGGGTGGTCTCTTCGCTCGGATTATCGCTCATGGGAGTCCCTACGGTCGAAAGGTCGGTTTAATTCTTGTCCGGGTCAGGTTTGTCATCCGTGTTATCTTCAGCAGGTGGTTCGGAATCGTCCAGGTTCTCGAGGAAATTATCGAAAACCGAAAGGCGTTCTTCATCCTCCGGCGAGGTTGGTTCGGGTTGTTCGGACTGATCCTGGTCGGTCTTTTCTGCCTCATCTTCTTCAAGGGAGGCGTCCTGGATGTCCTTTTCGGGTACGATGGCTGCTGAATCCATGACCTCTTTGGCGACCATGATGGGGATATGGGCACGGATGGCCAGCGCGATCGCATCGGATGAACGCGAATCGATATTGATGACCTTGCCATCCAGCTCAGCCACGATATTACCGAAAAAGATATCCTCCTTGAGGGTATGGATCTCCACCCTGACCAGGAGTGCATTGAAGATGTTGAAAACATTCTTCAACAGGTCATGCGTCATCGGACGGCTGACTTCCACTTCCTGCAGTGCCACGGTGATGGCTTCCGCCTCGTAAGGTCCCACCCAGATGGGCAGGAAGCGTTCGGTTCCATTCTCACGCAGGATGACGATGCGCTGGGGCGACATGAGGCTGACGCGCACGCTGTCAATGGTCACTTCGATCAGGTCTGACGGGTCGGGCATGGGTGCTCCTGGATTGCAAATAACTTGTTCTGCAATTCTATCATAAGGGCCGCCTGGAGACAAAATCAGCCTGCATTCCGCCTGCATTGCGCACATCAAATTCTGCCTTCAATTGTGTTATCATCCATTAATGCTGTGGGGTTACTGCCAGCTGCATTATTATGGCAGACCCTTCATGGTCATCAAAAAATGAAGAAAGTGACAGTCTCCCCCCGTTTATTCATGTACATTGCCCTGGCTGCTGCAGTGCTGGCCGGGTTGTTCGCCATCCGCCAGAAGGACGTTTTTTTAACGGTGGACGGCAGCCGGCAGGAAGTGACCAGCCGGGCTGTCACAGTGCGGGGTTTGCTGGAAGACCTGGGTGTGCCTGTATCCCTTTCCGACAGTGTTCAGCCAGAGCCGGGCAGCCTGCTCTCGGACGGCATGCAGGTGGAAGTGGCACACACCATGGCCATCACCATCCTGGATGGTGACACCGTCCTGGAGGTTTCATCCACCAGCACGACCGCAGGGGTTTGGCTGGAGACTGCCGGCATCAATCCCGGCGCGTCCGACCGCTTCATCGTGGATGGGCAGGAAGTTGAACTGACCACCGCCATCCCGTACAATCCGCAGCACGAACTGCGCATTCACCACCCCGTCATCATCACCCTGCTCAAGGATGAAAAAAAACAGACCTTCACCAGCAATGCGCTCAGCGTGGGGGAAGCCCTGCAGAAAGCCGGTGTGACCGTATTGCCGGAAGACCGCCTGGCGCCAGGTCTGAAGACAGCCATCAGGACAGACCTGACAATCACCCTGCTTACTTCCCGCCAGCTGACCATCACTGTTGGAGACAAGACCATCAAAGTACGTGTTTCAGCAGATACGATTGGAGAAGCCCTGGCAGCAGTCGGTCTCTCCCTGCAGGGAATGGATTACAGCCAGCCGGGTGAGTTCCAACCCCTGCCGGCAGATGGAAAGATCCGCGTGGTGCGGGTCAGCGAAACCATCGAGGTGGAAACGGAAGTGATCCCCTACGAATCCCGCTTTGAACCCAATCCGGACCTGGATATCGATACTCAGAAGGTCCTGCAGTTTGGACACAGCGGGCAGGCAGCCACCCGCACACGCATCCGCTACGAGGATGGAGTTGAAGTGGCAAGAACAGTGGAAGCCAGGCAGGTGATCCTGGAACCGGTCGCAAGGGTGGAGGGGTACGGCACAAAGATCACCGTGCAGACACTGGATACCCCGGATGGACCGGTGGAATACTACCGGGCGTTGGAATTCTATGCCACTTCCTATCATCCCAAGATGGACTCACCGCCGTGGTACGGTGCCGTGGCATGCGGAGGTAAATGGGAAGCGGGTTTCGTGGCGGTCGACCTCAATTATGTCCCCTGCGGTACCAGGCTGTATGTGCCCGGTTATGGTTTTGCCGTGGCGATGGATACCTCCTATGTTACCGGCGCATGGATCGACCTGGGCTACCCGGACGACGCCTACGTGATCTGGTCGCAGTACGTGACCGTTTATTTCCTGACACCCATCCCGGCTTCTGTGCCTTACATCATTCCGCCGGACAGCCTGCATTAACGTTCTTTAACTGGAGGGAAACGAGACATGATACTTACCATTGATGTTGGAAACACGAACCTGACCCTGGGACTTTATGCAGGCAAGGAGATCGGTCCGCATTGGCGCCTGGCTACCGACCACCAGCGCATGCCGGATGAATACGGGTTGCAGTTCCTCGGGCTGCTGGATAACGCCGGGGTAACCGTTGATGTCATTAAAGGAATCTGCCTGGCATCGGTGGTGCCACCCCTGACCCAGCGCGTGGTGCAAGCCTGCAGCCAGTACCTGGGGCAGGAACCCTTCCTGGTGGACGCCGGCATCAAGACCGGCATCCGCATCCGCTACGAAGACCCGCGCATGGTGGGTGCCGACCGGGTGGCGGACGCCGTGGCGGTCTTCCACCAGTACGGCGGACCAGCCTGCGTGATCGATTTCGGGACAGCCACCACCTTTAACGCCATCACCCGTGAGGGTGACTACCTGGGCGGCGCCATCACAGCCGGGATCAACCTGGCAGCCGAAGCGCTCTTCCAGCGCACCGCCAAGCTGCCCAGCATCGATATCCAGCGGCCGCCTTCCGTGATCGGGCGCAACTCGGTGCATGCCATGCAATCCGGGCTGCTGTTCGGTTATGTCGCCATGGTGGAAGGCATGGTGACCCGCTTCCGGGCTGAGCTGGGAGAGGATATGAAGGTGGTTGCCACCGGCGGATTGGCTGGCATCGTTGCCAAAGAGACGGACGTGATCGATGTGATCTCCCCCTGGTTGACGCTGGATGGTCTGCGCATGTTGTGGGAGATGAATCACTAGGGACACCTACAGTTCTTCTAAAATCCCTAAAGGTCAAATGACAGACCTTTAGGGATTGTTTTTAACGCGGCATTCCTGTCTAATTCCATAACATCTTCTCTCCCGCAAGACCCCCACTTCCCACAAAAAGAGAGTGGGACGTTGCGCAGTCGCCCTTCAGGCTCAGGATGACACAATAGGGATAATAATCCCTGCGTTCAGGATGACAAACTCACAGATTACCGCGTTCCTTCCTTATTAGAAACAATTAAAAACCTTGCGGCTATAGTCCCGTTAAGGGGAGGTTCCTAACCTTCGCAAGGTTATGTAAACTACCAAGAAAATTTGTCACATTTTAATCCCTAAAGGTCTTAAACCAGACCTTTAGGGATTAGCCTGCATAACCTTGCGGCTATTGTCCCTGATGGGGAGGTTCCACCATGCCCCCTGAGAGGGCGTCGCGAAGCAGCGTCTGCTTGAATGAAATTTTAGACGTCACTGATGCGAGGTTTCCGATGACTAATCATCGATATCTCTGATCAGGACTTCCATCTCCTCGATCTCCCGGAGCTGGGCTTCAATGATGTCGTCAGCAAGCTTCCTGACACGAGGGTCAGAAATATTAGCGCGCTCACTAGTGAGTATTGCTATCGAATGGTGAGGAATCATCGCCTTCATCCAAGCGACATCCCCTACAGTTGCCTGGCTGCGGACCAACCAGAAGCCTAAGCCCATGAGTACGACGCTCCCAATAACAATGGCCACATTGGCTTGCCTGTGTTTGTACATATGGCGCATGAAGAAGAGCATGGTTAACGCCATGGAGCCCGCCATGATAAAGGTCATGAACAAGCGAGTTTGGCTAAACCACACATGGCTAAGCTGATAGGTGTTCAGGTACATCAAGCCAAACATCAGAGTTGCAGACACAGCGATCATCAAGATGAAATTTCTGTACGGATGCATTGATCTCTCCTATGACATCTAACGGTTTGCGTTAGCGGTGGTGGCTGAACGCAAGACAATAAAATTATTCAAAATTCTCAAACTCTGGCGCGGCGTTGACACCATCCGCTGCACGCTTTGTTGGGCGCTTTTGGTTTGAGACTCCATTACTTGTTACAAGAGATACGAATCTTTTTTCAGTCTCTGATAACTACTTCCTTGTTTCCTGGATCGCGCGGCTCAATGTCTCTTTGAATTTTTTGGCGGCGGGTTCTTCTCCCAAACCTGTGAAATATGAAACGCGTTGGATGGTTTGCTCCCCCACACGACCAGTAAAAATACCTGTAACTTCGATGCCGGAGTCTGGAAGGAGCTTGTAGCCTGGAGTATCAGCATAATCCGTCACAACCATGTCTTTGAGTTGTGCTGAAAGGGCTGAAGCGCCGGATTTGTCTCCGGCAACTGCCAACACCAGCCAGAGAGGTGTGATGATGGCACTTTGGACTACCATCTTGTCGCCTCCACCGCCAAACAGTCCCTTCTTTTTCTTTTCTGAAGTAGTTTCAATGCACATCAGGTAGTCATTCAGAATCGAGCCGAGGTTGTAGGTTTCAATGTGCTTTTGGATGGCTGCAGTCATCTCCGGTCGTATGCTTTCCAGCACACACTCCTTTGTGAAACGATTCCACTCTCCCATAGGATTCTCCTTCCTTTGAAAACAATCTGGATACAGATCATCCGCACATGGCTTGTCAACGTCAACGGATTCTTTTCGCCAGCTGTTTGGACAATTTTCAGAACCATCTCTATATAGCCAAACACCTATTATATCGTGACGCCAGTGGGTTAACGAATGGTGTTAGCAGTGTGCGGCGAAGATCAGGTTTGGGAGCAGAGAAATATCGAGGCGAGAAAAGTGCCAGAAGAGCCGCACCGTATCACACGTCCGCTGCACTCTTTTTTGGGTGTTTTTTGTTGCGCCAAACTCTTTAACTTGTAAAAGACCTGCATACTCGAGCCTGCCCTGAGCAAAACAAATGTATCAGGCACAAATCATCCCAATGCTATTGTGGGATGTGGTGTTTGGGTCTATTCACTTGCTGAACAGGGAGACCATGACCATGAATTCGTTACCGCAGTGTACAGGGCTTCCATCTGGTCGTCTGCCGCCTTATTCTCCAAGCGAGTTGGCATGAACGCGAGGACGTAGAGAGTCTGCTGATGCACAACGTATACCCTACGCTGAAGATCCTGACCCGGCATACCATCCAGCACCACCGCCTGTTCGCCATCGAGCATCACTGTCCAACGATCAACATTCAAGCCAGCTGCGTATGTCATTTCCTGATCAGCAATCTTCTCGGCAGTGCGATCATAGGAATCGCTTATCTCAAGCCAGAAGATCCCTTTCACATCAGAACCTGTAATATCTAGGGCTACGATTTCTACTGTGTCGTTGTCGGGAAGTTGTGTGTATCCCTGAGGATAGGAAAAGCAAAGACCCAGCCGATCGCTATCGCTTGAGGTCAACTCCGCTGTGTCGTTCACACCTGTTTGGACAGATGTACTTTCGAGCACTTGTGAAGTAGGTGTTTCCGTCGAAATTCCTGGAAAGGACGTGTTTGTAGACATAATTACAGGAGGTGAAATAGTTTGCTCAAGAGTGAGCGCTGCTGGAGCGCCACATGCTGAAAGAACAAATGCTAACATTGCAATAGCCAGAAAATAGATTTTCATTTTTGTAATCTCCTTATGGTTTATAACGGCTAATGCATGGAAAAAGTTCCATCTACAAAACCATTTATCTATATTTTGCTAGAAACGCCCAACAATATATATACAGATAATATCCGTATATAGAGCTGTTTCGATAGAATAGACAGAATCATCCTGAATAATCAACGTCTGCTGAACCTTATTATACAATCCTTGTTTAGTTTTGGTCAGTTCATAAGAATGTTATTAGGTATAAATGTAACCACCACCATTAAGGTGGTGGTTACGCAAAGTCTATTGCTAATTTTGCCCGCAATCGCGAGCGTTCCTTGATAAGTTTTTCAATGTTTATTCAATTCTCAAGTCGAAGGCGTCTTTATTCATCTGTAAAACAACCTTGCAACTATAGTCCTGTTAAGGGGAGGTTCCAAACCTTCGCAAGGTTTCGCTCTCCTACGCAATGACAATTATTCCGCCAGTTCGAGAGCCAGTTTTGCCATGCGGGTGAAACCCTGTTCGCGCTGCTGTGCAGAAGCCCTTTCCTCGGTCACCAGGCTGTCGCTGACGGTCAGGATGGAGAGCGCTTCCACCTTGAATTTCGCCGCCAATGTGAAGAGCGCACTGGATTCCATCTCGACCGCCAGAATGCCGTGATCAGCCCAGATCTTCCACCAATCATTACCTTCCATGTAAAAGGTATCACCGGAAAGGATGCCGCCCACCCGCACCGGGATGCCCATTTTCTCTGCCGCCTGGTAGGCTTTTAACAGCAGGTTGAAACTGGAGAAGGGAGCATAATCCATCCCGCCAAAACGCAGCCGGTTGGTATTTGAATCTGTAGAAACAGCCTGTGCCAGCAGGACATCGCCGATCTTGAGATCCGCCTGGAGCGCCCCGCATGTCCCAACCCGGATCAGGCGCCTGACACCATACTCGCAGATCAGTTCGTGGGTATAAATGGAAATGGAGGGGATGCCCATGCCACTGCCCATGACAGAGACCCGCCTGCCCTGGTAGCTGCCGGTGTACCCCAGCATGCCGCGTACCTGGTTAAAGCAGATCGCATCTTCCAGCAGGGTCTCGGCAAAAAATTTTGCCCGCAGCGGATCGCCGGGCAGAAGAACGGTTTCTGCCACCTGGCCTGGTTTTGCTCCAATATGAACGCTCATCGAAATCCTCCTTGAGGGATCAATGGTACCATTGACAGCGCTATCCCATCCTATTAAAACACATTAATTAACTGAAACCGGATGGATTTATTAAAGGGTTGATCTACCCCTGATTCCCCCTTGCAAGGCTTCCGGTCTTGTGCTAGAATTCGAGTTGTAATACCAATATTGCTGACACCGGAAAGTGGGCGCCCCCCACTTTTCTGCATATTATAGAAAGTTCACATTGGGAGCAAGCAAGAAATGAAAAACGAGTTCGCCCTGGCGTTCAATGAAGTTCTGGAAGAAAAACAACTGCCCAAGGAGGTCATCCTGGCGGCCATCGAGTCTGCCATGGTGTCCGCATACCGCCGCTCGGTGATATCATCCAGCGCCCAGCTGGTTGAGGCAAAGATCGACCCGGAAACCGGGGAGGTCAGGATCTTCGCCGAGAAGGAAGTGGCGGAGGAAGTGCAGGACGAGCGCACCGAGGTGACCCTTGAGGACGCCCGCAAGGTGGATCCGGAAGCCGAACTGGGAGACATGGTCGTGGTGGACAGCACGCCGAGTGATTTCGGCCGTGTTGCCGCCCAAACTGCCCGCCAGGTGATCCAGCAGCGCATCCGTGAAGCGGAGCGCCAGGTTCAATCAGAATACTTCGAGAAGCAGGTCGGCGAGATCGTCAGCGGAGTGGTGCAGGCCATCAACAACCAGGGCATCACCATCGGCCTGGATATGAAAGCCGAAGGCATCATGCCATCCAACCACAAGATCCCCGGGGAACGTTTCCGTCTGCATGACCGCATCCGCATGATCGTGCTGGAGGTCAAGGACAACCCGCGTGGACCCCAGATCATCCTTTCCCGCTCGCACCGCAATTTCCTGCGGCGCCTGCTGGAAAATGAAGTGCCGGAGATCTACCACGGCATTGTTGAGATCAGGGCCATTTCGCGTGAACCAGGTCATCGAGCCAAAGTGGCTGTTTCCGCCACCCAGCCGGGGGTAGACCCGGTCGGCGCCTGCGTCGGGCTGCGCGGTGTACGCATCCAGACCATCGTCAAGGAACTTCACGATGAAAAGATTGACATCATCGAGTGGAGCAACGACCCGATCGTGTATATCTCGAAAGCCATCAGCCCGGCACGGGTCTCAGGTGTCTACCTGACCGAGCGGGAAAAGACCGCCACGGTGGTGGTGCAGGAAGACCAGCTCAGCCTGGCGATCGGCCGTGACGGACAGAATGCCCGCCTGGCAGCCAAGCTGACCGGGTGGCGCATCGACATCAAGAGCCTTGAAGAGGCCGTTGGTGATGGGATCAGCAGGCTGCAGACCGACGAAGAATTGATGAAAGCCGCTCCGGTGGCAGTTGAGAACCTCCCGAAAGTAATTGATATCATGACCAAGAAGAGCGAAGGCCGGCCAGTCACTCCCGAGGAATACCAAAACCTGGTGAAGTTCGTCGAGCGGATCGAACGGCGCGTGGAAGAACGCAGCCAGGCTGAACATGCAGAACAGGAAGCCCGCATTGCTGAAGCGCGAGCACTTATCCCTGAAATTGCCTTCAGTACCCCAGTCGAATTTCTTGAACTTGCCGACTCGATCAATGCCATCCTTGCTGAAGGGGAAGTAGCCACAGCCGGCGACCTGATGCTCACCATGAGCATTGATCCTGAAAAGATCCGCTCCCTCTCCGGGATCGGTCCGAAAGCGATGGAAACCATCGAGGAAGCCATAGCCAAGGCCGTCTTCCCTGAGCCAGAACCCGAACCAGAACCTGAAATGGAACTCGAACCTGCAGCGATAACTGAAGGTGGAATCGAAGAAACAGCCGGGGAGATCATTGCAGTCGAGGGAGAACAAGCGACCGCCGAAGGCGGAGAGATCCCTGCCGGGGAAATTGCCGAAGTGGTTGAACCTGGAGAAGGGGAGGAATCCGCTGAAGAGGAATCGGTCGATGATCGACCATTGGAAGAGATCTTCAGCCTGCGTCCGGATATGCTGACACCGCCTGTGTCCATCTCAGATGATGAAGACGGTGTCGATGACCCGAAGAAGAAAAAGAAGAAAAAGAAGAAACACATCAAGCTCGAGTACGATCCGGACCTTGACGAGGTGATCGTAACCCGGAAGCACAAGCGTGATGATGATACTTTTGGAGAAGATTGGTAAAAACCAGGAATGCTGAGAGATCAGCCGTTCCTGATGATAGAACAATGGAATAAGAAGGTGCCCGGAAAATCTACCAGACGTCCAAGACATGTTCCACAGCGAACCTGCATCGGCTGCCGAAGCGTGCTTTCCAAGCGCGAACTCATCCGGCTGGTTCGCAGACCGGATGGGATCGAAATCGACCCGACCGGTAAAATGGCTGGACGAGGCGCCTACCTCCATAACAAACGTTCCTGCTGGGAAAAAGGGCTCAAAGGGTCACTTTCCCATGCACTAAAGGTCACCCTGACCCCTGCTGACCGGGAAAAACTGGAAGGTTTCATGCAAACCCTTCCGGAAGACGACCCGGATCAAGATGGGGTATGAACAAACTCAGGCAGAAATGAACCCACGAGACTGACCCCTCGACCTTTGCCCGGCAGGCACTGCATCACCTGGTATTCAGGCAGTTTGACCATCACCTGAACCGGGAGCAGGTTTTGAAGGGACGTTGCAGACCAAGCAATGTTGTGACCCCTGCAATGCCTGGAACCAATGCTTACGAAATCGAGGTGCCTGATGAGCAAAACCATGAATAAAATTGAATTACCAACCAGCCTGAGTGTTCGCGACCTGGCACAATCCCTGGAAACAAGCCCAATTGATGTCATTAAAAGCCTGATGAACAATGGCGTGATGGCGTCTATCAACCAGTTGATCGATTACGATACTGCTGCCATCGTGGCGGAGGAGTTTGGTTTTGAAGCCAACCCGCGCGTGGAGGTCTCCGACAAGCCCCTCGAAAAAGGTGAACTGCCCTATTGGCGCAAGATCATCGCCGAGGAAGACGAAAAGTCCCTGGTTGCCCGACCCCCTGTCATAACCATCCTCGGGCACGTCGATCACGGCAAGACCTCCCTGCTGGATGTCATCCGTGAGTCGGATGTAGCCAGCGGTGAAGCCGGCGGGATCACCCAGCATATTGGCGCTTACCAGATCGAACACAAGGGTCGGATGATCTCCTTCCTGGACACACCCGGTCATGCAGCCTTCACCGCCATGCGCGCCAGGGGTGCACAGGGTGCGGATATCGTCATCCTGGTGGTGGCTGCCGATGATGGCGTGATGCCGCAAACGAAGGAAGCCATAGCTCATGCCCAGGCTGCCCAGGTGCCGATCGTGGTAGCCATCAATAAAATGGACAAAGCCAATGCCAACCCTGATAATGTCAAGAAACAGCTGGGTGAACTGGACCTGGTCCCCGATGAATGGGGTGGATCAACCATCATGGTGCCTGTTTCCGCCAAGGAAAAGACCGGCATCGACGACCTGCTTGAAGCCGTGCTGCTGGTGGCAGACAACACCGACATCCGCGCCAATCCGAAGGGAAAGGTGAGCGGCACGATCATCGAAGCTGAACGGGACAAGAGCAAAGGTGTGATCGCCACCCTGCTGGTACAGAACGGGACGCTGAGGGACAGCCAGGTGGTCATTGCCGGCAGCACGCATGGAAAAATAAAAGCCATGTTCGATTTCCGCGGCAACCCGACCCACAAAGCAGGACCCTCCGTACCGGTATCCGTCCTGGGATTGAGCGATGTTCCCACCGCCGGGGATCGCTTTGAAGTGGTGGAATCGGACAAGGAAGCCCGCCAGATCATTGGGGAAAAGGAAGATGCGCTGGCCGGTGCCAATGGAACCATCAAGAAAGCCACCCTGGAGGAATTGTTCGCTAATTTCCAGGCAGGGGAAGCCAAATCTCTCAACCTTATCATCAAGGTGGATGTGCAGGGCTCGCTCGAACCGATACGACACGAATTGGAGAAATTAAGCCAGGGTGAGATCGAAGTGGCGATCCTGCATGCTGATACCGGTAATGTCAGCGAAAACGACATCATGCTGGCAGCAGCCTCCAACGCCATCGTGATCGGGTTCAATGTCCAGGCGGATATCCAAGCCCGTCGTATGGCGGAAAAAGAGAAGATCTCCATCCGGCTTTACGAGATCATCTACCGCATGAGCGAGGATATCGAAAAAGCCCTGAAAGGAATGCTCGACCCGGTCTTTGCCGAAAAGGTGATCGGCAAGGCAGAGGTTTTGCAGGTATTCCCGATCTCAAAGATCGGCAAAATTGCCGGATGCCGGGTGCGCGAGGGTGAGATACGGCGCAACGCCAAGATCCACATTTTCCGAGGCGAAGATATCGTTTACGAAGGGGAGATCGCATCCCTCAAGCATGAAAAGGACGATGTCCGTGAGGTGCGGCAGGGTTTTGAATGCGGCATCCATTTCAAGAATTTCAGCGACATCGAGGTGGGCGACATGATCGAATGCTACTCGATGGAGAAAACAGATACGATTTGATCCCGGTGATCAGAACAGGTTAGAAATCATGCCCAATGAAGTACGTTTACAGCGCATATCCGACAGGATACGCGAAATCCTCTCCGAGATGCTGATGAGGGAGATCAATGATCCGCGCCTGGAAGGAATATTCATCACGGATGTGACCGTGGACCGTGAACTTGCCTATGCCAATATCTTTGTCTCCTGCCTGGAGGGTTCCACCCGCAGCAAGGAGATCCTGGCAGGGTTCAAACATGCCAGCGGTTTCATCCGGCGGGAACTTGCCAACCGCATCGACCTGCGCTCCTTCCCCCATCTGCGTTTTCACTGGGATCCCACCCCGGAGAACGCCGACCACATCGACAGACTGATCAACGAACTGCACAAAGATGAATGATATAGATATCAAGATCAAGCAGCGTATAAAAAGTGCCCACAACATCCTGATCGTTTCCCACATCCGCCCGGATGGGGATGCGATCGGCTCCCTGCTGGGGTTGGGGCTGGCTCTGCAAAATTACGGCAAGAATGTCCAGATGGTGCTGGCTGACGGCGTGCCAGCCAACTTCCGCTACCTGCCCGATTACCAGCTGGTAATGAAAAGCCAGAAGGACCCGGTCGATCTATCCTTCGTGGTGGATTGCTCGGATATTCGCCGGACCGGCACCGCCCTGGAAGAGTATGGACGCGCCGACATTGTCATCGATCACCACCGCACCAACGAACGCTTTGGAGAGATCAACCTGGTGGAACCGCACGTTCCAGCCACGGCTTCCATGCTGACGAACCACATGCCAGAATGGGGTCTTTCCATCACGCCTGACGTGGCTTCCTGCCTGCTGACCGGTATGATCACGGACACGCTCGGGTTCCGGACGATCAATACCACATCGGAGTGCCTGCGCCAGGCTGCCGACCTGATGGATATCGGTGCCAGCCTGGATAAACTGTATTATTTCTCGCTGGTCAAACGCACACTGCCCGGCGCGAGGTTCTGGGGAGCTGGGTTGAGCAACCTCCATTACGATGACGGCATCGTGTGGACCTCGCTCACCCGGGAAGACCGCAAGAAAGCCGGTTACTCCGGCAATGATGACGCCGACCTGATCAACATTGTCTCGGCCATCGAAGAAGGACAGGTCAGCATCATTTTCGTGGAACAACCCAGGGGTACCATAAAGATCTCCTGGCGAACCATCCACGACGATATCGATGTATCCCAGGTGGCAGTGAAATTCAACGGCGGCGGCCATAAGGCAGCTTCCGGCGCAGATATCCAGGGCAGCCTGGAAGATGTCATCGAAATGGTGCTGGAAGCCACACACGAAATGTTAAAAAACAGGTAAAATCATACGGATTAATTATTAAGCAAATTTTCAGGAACGATAATATCGTTCCTGTTATAATATATGGAAAGGGGCAATTTTCAGGAGGAAATTCATCACCATGGAAAACCAAGATCTTCGCAATGCAATATCGGGGATCCTCGTCGTAGACAAGCCGGTAGGCATGACCTCTCACGATGTTGTCCAGATCATTCGCT
>Ga0209641_10000089_pt1 | contig 66205 bp, 40 predicted proteins | sample RifCSP16_1_FD_184022 | JGI IMG/M metagenome (GOLD analysis project Ga0209641, IMG submission 184022) | Soil microbial communities from Rifle, Colorado - Rifle CSP2_sed 16_1 (SPAdes) (version 2) | ecosystem: Environmental > Terrestrial > Deep subsurface > Rock core/Sediment | place: Rifle... | reverse complement strand
CGGACTTCGCGAGCCGCTGCCGGCCGGCGACGATCTGATCGACAAGCTGAACGCCTGCCTGGCCGATTTCCGCGAGACCTCCGGACTTCCAGCCGAGTTGTTCGTCTCCGATCCGTCCGCGCTGGCGTTGCCGCGTCTAGCCCAAGCGCAAGCGTATCTCATCGTTCGCGAGGCCCTGGTCAATGTCCGGCGGCACGCGCAGGCGCAGCAGGCGTCGGTGCGCATCGATTGCATCGACGGACAGGCTCGTTTTACCGTCGAGGACAATGGACGCGGCTTCGACGTATCCTCGGTCGAGGGCGATCACCATCTCGGCCTGACGATCATGCAGGCGCGCGCCGAGCGAAGCGGCGGGTATTTAACCGTCGACTCGACGCCCGGCGCGGGGACGAAGATCGCGGCCTACTTCCCACTCGACGTGGCTGCGCCGGATGGAAGCGGGCACAGGGGACCAGCGTGACCGCCGCCCGCGTCTTGCTCTGCGACGATCACGATCTCTTCCGCGAAGGGCTGGCCGGCCTGATCGATGCACAGCCGGACCTGGAGGTGGTCGGCCAGGCGGCCGACGGACTGGAGGCGCTCGCCCTCGCCCGCGATCTCAGCCCCAACCTGATCGTGATCGACATCAAGATGCCGGTGTGTGATGGGCTGGAAGCCACGCGGCTGATTCGCGCCGAGCTGCCGGACGCGCGCATCGTCATCCTCACCGTGCACGACGAAGACGAGAAACTGTTCGAAGCGATCAAGGCCGGCGCGGGCGGCTACATTCTGAAGGACACCAACTCGGCCGAATTTCTGAATAGCGTGCGCCGGGCCTTAGCTGGGGAAGCCGTTCTGCCGCCGAAACTGGCGGCGCGCCTGCTCGACGAGTTTGCCCGGCTGGCCACGCTGGTTCCATCCGAATCGCCCTCTGACGATTCCCCCGATCTCACACCTCGCGAGCGCGAAGTGCTCAACCTCATTGCCACCGGCGCGAGCGATAAGGAGATTGCCGCGGCGCTTTCGCTCAGCCTGCACACGGTCAAGAGCCACGTTCGCAGCATCTTGAGCAAGCTGCATGCCGTCAATCGGCGCCAGGCGGTGAGGCTGGCGGGCCGGCAGGACTGGACGAAAAGGAAAACGCTCTAGGGCTGTCCACCGCCGCCGCGAGCGATGCCGGCTGCGGGATAGGTGTCGCGCCACCGCAGGTCACATAGCCCAGGAAACGAGCCGAGATGCGGTCCTGGCCCGGCAGGTGATAGTCGGTCAGGCGCACCCGCGCAAAGTTCACCACCCGGTAGGCGGCGTTGTTGCCACTCCCGGCTACTGCGTCCCAGACAGGGACGACGATGTTGACAGTCTTGAGTGCGTCTAATGCCTCGCGCACGGCGCTGCTGTTAGCCACACCCGGTCTACCCTGTACCCAGTCGCCAATCGACACGACGTGGTCAGCCGGATTACTGGGGTTGATATATGTGAAGCTTTCACCCGGCGGCGTCAGGCTGGTGACGAGCGTCCCGACGCTCGGGCTGCCGGCCCAGGTGAGCCAGCCGAAGTTGCCCCGCCGGGCGCCGTTGAAGATATTCTCGACGACATCTTCCTCAGACACGCCTGCCAGTGTTTCCACGTGCAGTGCAATCGGATAGAGATCACAGGTCTGAGCTGGCGCTGGTGTGACCGTAACTCTGACGGTAGCCACATCGCTCCCGCCGTTGGCATCTACGATGGTGTAGGTGAAGCTGTCGATCCCTGTCAGACCGAAGGTGGGAGTGTAGGTGACCGTGTTGTCGGGGTGAATCATCGCGGTCCCGCTCATTGGTAGTGTGATCGACACAACTGTGAGAAGATCGCCATCAATATCCGAGTCATTAGCCAGCACATCGATGGTAATAGCGGTGTCCTCCCGTGTAGTCGCTTCGTCATCTATCGCCACCGGGTCATCGTTGACCGGAGTGACAGTGACCCTGACCACGGCCGTGTCCATACCGCCCTGGCCGTCGCTGATCGTGTATGCAAAGCTGTCCCTGCCGTCGAAGTTGGCAGTTGGAGTGTAGGTGATGGTGTTATCCAGATTGACCACCGCCGCGCCATTGGATGGCAGCGTAACTGAGATCACGGTGAGGGTATCGCCATCGACATCCGAGTCGTTGGCTAGTATATCAATGGTAACGGCAGCGTCCTCCGGGGTGGTCGCTTCGTCATCCATTGCGAGTGGCGGATCGTTGACGGGGTTGACTATGACCATGACGGTGGCGCTGGCGGTGAGCTCCCCGTCAGAGATGGTGTAGGTGAAAACGTCCGTACTATTGAAGTCGGGATCGGGTGTGTAGAACAGGTGATCGGTATTGTTGATCACAGTCCCGTTACTCGAGACCCCCACAACAGTGATCGTGAGCGAATCGCCATTCGGGTCGCTATCATTCCCTAACACATTCAGAGTGTTGTCCGTGCTATCTTCGTTTACATTGAAGCTGTCGTCGTTCGCTATAGGCGGAATGTTGACCGGCGTGGTGTCTGTGGCCTGATTATTGGATGGATCTCTGTCCGGGCCGCTGTCGCTGTCATCGCCGATGATGGCGGTGTTGGTGATTTCTGTGGTGCCAGCCGGCATCGGGTCCGCGACGGCGACGGCGAAGTCAACCACTCCACTCGTGCCTGCGCTCAGTCCACCGATGAGGAAGGCGCAGGTTGTACCTGCCGGGCTGGCGTCGGCACAACTCCAGCCAAGGGTGCTCGATGCGGCGTCAAAGCTGGTGTTAGCCGGCACCGTCTCGCTGATGACGACCCCGGTTGTGCCCTGGCCGCCGGCGTTGGTATAGACCAAGCTGTAGACGATGACTTCGCCCGGTGCTGCCACCAGGCCTCCATCATCTTTGCTGATTTGCAATTCTGGTGCTGCATCGACGTGATTGACGTCAACAGCAGTGTTATTCTTCGGGGTCGGATCCTGTCCGTTTGCCCCGTCATCGGCGACGGAGGCGGTGTTGGTGATGGTCTCCGCTCCAGCTAGAAGCGGGTCGTCCACCCGCACGATGACGGTGCGGGTTACGCTGGCCCCAGTGGCCAGGTCAAAGGCCGCCCAGGTGACCAGGCCGCCGGATTCGCTCCCGCTGTGGCTCGCGGCGACGAACGTGGTGTCGGCGGGCAGCGTGTCGGTGATGGTGACGCCGGTTGCTCCCTGAGCGCCGACGTTGCTGACCGTAAGCGTGTAGGTCAAGATTTGGCCGGCCTGGACGAAGGTCAAGTCATCCGTCTTGGCACTGACCAAGTCTGGGACGACGTTGAGGTTCACCAGCAGGTGGTGGACGTTGTTCGTCTCGTCGCATTCGTTGTGCGTACCTGTGCGTGCGCCATTGTCGTCGGCCACGACGTAGATATCACGGGTCCCAGAGAAGGGTGTCAGCCAATCAAAGGACACGTCCTCAAATTCGCCTGGCTTGAGAGGTTTGGTGGTTTGTACGGTACCCAACAGCACGCCGCCTGCCGCAGGGTTGCCATCGTAGAAAGCGACCGGCATACCAGGCCCGACCTGGACGGCCCCACCGTTGCCGATACGGGCGGTAAGCGTGATCGCGTCAACCTGTGTTTCGAAGCGCAGGAATGAAGCCGTCAAGTCCGGCGCGGCGAACATAGAGCCGATAGTTTGGAGGTTCTGCCGGTAGTTGTTGAAGGTCTGCCAGTTGTTTGCTTCCATCGCCGGGATGCTGCCGTCGTCGCCGATGTTGGTGATGTGATAGGTGTGCTGATTCCAAATCTTCCGTGAGCCGACCCAACGATCAGACGCATCGCCGAAGACGAAGACGCCTCGCTGCGGACCGAAGCCGCAGTTGTTGTTGGCGACGGCCACGATCTCAGCATTGCCATCGCCATCCACATCGGCGACCAGTGGGTTCTCATACCACGTGCAAGAACTGGATGGTGTCTGGAAGAGGACGGCGCCATCGGTGCCACGGAAGACAAACAACCTTCGCTCGTCGTGGTAGACGACTTCAGCCGAGCCATCGCCTTCAAAGTCGAAGACAGACGAACCAGTTCGATTCGAAGAGCCATCTTGAATGGGAGCCGACCACTTGACCCTCCCATCTGTCTCGAAGACTGTATAACGTGATGCGCCCGCAACTCCGATCTCGACCTGGCCATCGCCGTCGTAGTCGGCGACCGTGGGCGGGCCGCCGACACCTCCACCCGGAAGGGATACCGGTCCCCACTTGACCGCGCCGGTGTTCTCTAGCAGACGCACCGCACCGCTGTTGACGAGGACAATCTCAGGGAAGGGATCGGCGTCGAAATTGGCGACGGCGTTGAACCCATCCGGCACGGGCGCCTGCCAGAGAATGTCGCCAAACACCGCGTCGTACACCGTATTCCCGGCCACCACCTCGGGCCGGCCATCCATATTGATGTCCGCCACGAGGGACAAGGAGCCAAGCCCACCATTGTCGCCGCGGCCGCCGGTGCCGGTCCAGCGGATGGCGCCCGTATTGTTCAGTACCTGCCGGCCGACGACGATCTCGGGCGTGCCGTCCCCATCGAGGTCGGCCAGCGCGGGGCCACTCGCGCCCCCGGAGTCCAGCGAAGGGCTCAACCACTTGAAAGCCCCGTCATTCTCGAAGGCAATTAAGCGGTTGCCAGAGCCATGGGCGGCGACAATCTCAGGCCGACCGTCCCGATCGATGTCGCCCACGGCCAGCTGGCCATCTGCATTGACAAACTGGGTTGGTGATATGACCGAGAACAGTTCAACGCCATTGTTCCCGCTGACGGCTCGGAGCGGTCCGGGTTGCACCCAGCCGCCGCCGGTGTCGGCTGTGGACGCGAAGACGACATCCGGGACGCCGTCGCCGTTCAGGTCGATGACAGCCGGCGTCATCATGACGTTGAGCGCATTCGCCACGACCGTGGAACTCGTCCACGACCACTCGAGTACAGGGTTGAAGGGGCCGGGCGGCGACCTGAACTCGCAGGCCAGGCCGGTGTTGGAATAGTTGTTGGTCTCGTCCGACTCGGCAACCGCCGCACCGCTGTCGACGAACGCATAAATCAGATTATCGCGGAACGTCACTGTGCCCGAGACGGGACTGGTAACCGTCACCGTCGTGCGGGCGGCCAGCCCGTTCTGAGCCACGCGCCCCAGGACTGTATCGGTACCGGCGTCGAAGACGGAGTTTCCATTGGCGTCCTCGAAGAAGGTGACGCTGAACTCGCCCACTGCCGGCGCGCCACCCTGATTGGCGAGCCGCGCGGCGACGCTGCCTGACACAGCCAGCGTCTGCCAATCCCCGGTTACGCCCGAACGGTCGACGAGGCTCACAGATAGATCGATCACCTGCGGTAGCGTGTCCACATCGCGGGCAGTGTTGTCGTCTGGAGTCGGGTCTGCGCCATGTGTGCCGTCATCGACGGCGACGAGGGTGTTGGTGATGGCTGCCACCCCGGGTGGGATGAGGTCGTTGACGCGGACCGTGACGGTGTGGGAGACGGCCTCTCCGGCAATCAGGTCGAAGGCCGGCCAGGTAATCTCGCGATGCGCCACCCGGCCACCGTCGCTGGCACTGACGAAGGTCGTGTTGGCAGGGAGCGTGTCGGTGACTAGGATAGTGGTGGCCGCCCGGCCGCTGACGTTGCTGATCGTGACAGTGTACGTGAGGGTCTGGCCGGGCTGGACGGCTGTTTGGTCATCATTTTTGCCGACCACCAGATCGGTCGTGGCAGTGCTGACCGGTATCACTTGGGCCCGATCGATGACCGGCCCGTATCCAGCAGGCGATGTCAGGCTCTCAAAGCGCAGGGTGGTCGTCACGCCGTTGGCGACGAAGGACCAAACCCTGGGTCGGTAGCCCATGTTCGTGTAGCTCTTGCCCGAGATATCAAAGTAGAACACGTCCGACTGTCCGGCCGCGCTGACGCTCATCGGCTTGAGGGTCGGCCCGGAGGCCGGATTGCCGGCCATGAAAAACTGAACTTCGTATGGTTGGCCGGGGATGGTGGGGAACGATTGCTCCAGGCCGCCCCGATTGAGACCGTCCAGGTCCACGCTGTGATAGCAGTCCGCGTTCTGCCAGAAAGAGTTGAGATAGTGAATGTCCATGCCTATCACCCGCCAGTGACTGATCGCCTCTGAGCCTGCCGTCAGGAGAAAGTAGGTGCCTGGCGGTACAGACAGCGACGACTCTTCAAGACTGCCGTTGCGGAGCAGGTTAGGGGCCAACGCCGAGAAGCCATAGTAGAAATCGTCCCCGGCGAAGACGGCAGGCACGCTGCTGTTGACTCCGACCGGGGCGGTCACGCTGATGGCGGACGTGCCAGAGATGTCTGTCGTGGCCGACACGCTTTGAGAACCTACGGTGAAGGTGATGATCTTGCCTGCCATGGGGTTCTGCAGCGCAAAGCAATCTTGCAGTCTGGCCGCGACGGTTGTTTGCCCGTTGTTCACTGGGCCTGGCGGATTGCCACTGAGCACACTCAAGCGCTTATCCACCGTGGCGGTCAATACATCACTGGCCGAGGCACCATCCTTGTCGCTGACAGTCAGGGTGGCGGTGTAGATGCCTGGCAAACTGTAAGCATGAGACACCCGGGCATTCGAACTATTGCAGTTGATCACCTGAGCGGTCTGACCATCGCCGAAGTTCCACTCACACCGCAAGCTGTTCCGGTCCACTGAGCTGAGATCGGAAATGCTCGGCGCAATGTTCCAGTTTTGTCCCCAGACTACGGTTTGATCAGGGCCAGCATTGCCGATGGGTGGCAAATTGGCGACCGATACGACCCTGGTAATCGTAGCGTAAATCCCGCGAGTATTCGCCGCTCTTAAGGTGACAGTGTAGATGCCGTTGTCATCGAAGGCGTGGATAGGGGCCGCCTGATTGATCACCTCGGTCGTGCCATCGCCCCAATTCCATGTCTGGGCGACCATCGGGCCAAACGGGTCGGTTGAGTCATCGGCAAATTGGACGCTTTGCGCTTCGTTAGGCAGTGCCGGTGTGAAGGAAAAGTCCGCCTGGGGCGGGCCGAAGGCGTGATAAAGAATCGTGTGCTGATCCGTCAAGGCATCGGTGTTGGTTATCGTCAGCGTCACGCTGTACACTCCCGGCGCAGCAAAGACGTGAACCGGATCCTGTTTGGTGCTTGTAGCGCCATCGCCGAAGTCCCACGCGTAACCGGCTATGTCGCTCAGCGAGTCAGTGGAGCGATCCAGAAAACGGGTTTCCACGCTCCCGATCTGCGGCGAGTATGCCCAGAACGTCTGCAAGGCGATGTATGGCCCCCCGTAGTTGTTCTTCAACAGTAGCCTGACGAAACGAGCCGGAGCAGGCGGGAAGAAGAAGTGCTGAAGCGTCCCATCATTGCGGAGCGTGCCGGCGACGACGGTCCTGAAGGCTGCATCGCCCGGGCTGGTGGTCGAAACCTGGACTTCGAAGTCGCGCGCGGCCTGCGCGCCGGCAGTCGGCTGCAGGGCGACGTGATCGATCAGCCAGATGTCGGCGCGCGGCAAAACGATCTTCAGCCATTGGTTGGTCGACTGCCCGTTGGCAGTAAGCCATGCCTGGTTGGCCTGGTTGAAATCCAGCGCATAATCTGGTGAGTTAGACGCGCTACTTTCGCTGGAAAAACTCAATAACGCAGCGCCGGCCGGGGCCGCTGCCAGAACTTCGAGTTCCTGCACGCCGATATAGCTCGTGCTGTGACCGTTCCGCCAGAAGAACTCCACATACTTAGCCTCGAAGAGATCGCCGAATCCAATTTCCCAAGCGGTGTTACTGGCCGCCAGGGTTCCGGAGAACACCGTGGCGAAGGCCGAATCGTCCGCTGTCGTCGTCGAGACGCGGATCTCGAAGTCCCTGGGGCCAGCACCGCCGTAAGGGAAAATACGGACACCGTACACCTCGCGGATGGAGCTATCTTCGAGCAAGACTTTGATCCATTGATTGGTCACCGCGTTCTGCTGGGTCAGCCACGGCGTGCCGGTATTGCCATCCAGAGCCTGTTCGGGCCGATATTGGTAACCGTACTGACTGGAGGCCGCGACGACGCCGCCGACCCCGTCGGCCAACACGTCGAAAAAGGTGGTGGAAATGTAGTTGGGATCGCCGTAGTTGCTGCGTGGCATGTATTTGACGTATCGGGCTTGGACGGGGCCACCCGCGAATAGAAATGTCTGGAGCGTGTTGTTGTTCAGCACCGTCGTCGACAGCACCCGCGTGAAGGCTGCATCGTCCGACGTCGTCGACGAAACCCAGATCTCGAAATCCCGTACCGACTGGGTCGCTGCGCCATCCAGCCGAGGTGAGACCTGCACGCCGCGCAAGGTGTGCGGCGCTGAGCCAGCCAGTTGAATGATCGCAAACTGGTTCGTCAGGCTGGCTGTCGCCCAGGGCAGACCGAAAATATAGTCCAACATCGCGTCGGGCGTCGTGCTGCTATTGAAAGCGCTACTGTAGGTGATGACCGTCGCGCCGTTGGCGATCTGCGCCGGCGACTGGTTGCGCGCCACATCGGTGGTCGCCGCCGGCAGGGAAATGATGTTGCCTTCACTCTCAACCGTCATCACGTGGAAAGTGGCGACGCGGATGTTGCCGGCGCTGCCGTAATTGTTCCGTGCCAGCAGTTTCACGTAGCGCGCGCGGACAGGCCCGCCGGGCAGCAGGAACTCCTGCACTTGGCTATTGTTCAAGAGTGTCCCGCTCAGCACCGAGGTGAGGGCGCTGTCCTCGTCGGTCGTCGCCGAGACCAGAACCTCGAAGTCCTTCAGCGCGTCGGCTGTGGCGAAGGCAGCAGGCTGGAGGCGCACCCGGTCGACGAGCTGCGCTTCTCCACCGGCCAGGCGCAACTTCACGGACTGGTTCGTGACCTGGCCATTGGCGGTCAGCCACACTGTCGATGGGCTTGCGTCGAGCAACTCCTCTGGCCGAAAACTGACGTTGAGGTAACTGGCAACGGTCGTTGCCGAAAAAGAAGGCACGCCGCCCAGGTTGGAATCGATCACCTCAAAGCTGCTCACCCCAATGCAGCACGCACTGCCATAGTTGTCTTTGGCCAGCAGTCTGACATATCGGGCCTGCACCGGAGTGGCCAGGGGGAATTCCTGGACACGGGTGTTGTTCAGTGCCGTGCTGCTGAGCACGGTCGTGAAGGCGGCCGTGTCGGTCGTCGTCGTCGAGACCTGGATCTCGAAGTTCTTCAGCGCGTCATTGCCAGACGGGCTGATCAGCCGCACGCGGTCGAAGGTCTGGACCTGGCCTTGAGGGAGCTGGAGGACGATGAACTGGTTCGCGGCCTGCCCGTTAGCCGAGAACCAGGACGTGTTAGGGTTATCGTCAATGGCATTCGAGGGCACGTAGCTTGCGCTGTACTGGCTCGAAAAGGCGGCGATCGAGGCGCCCTCCTGAAACGAGCCGATATTGTTGTCCCAGGTGGTGACTGAATGGGACTCGCCGGGCACGGTGAAGCGTGCCGCCAGCGTGGCATCCCTGACGGTGATTGTGAACTCCCGCGTGCTGCTGAGGCGAGCATCGCTCGCCCGCATTGTCACGCGCGGGTAAACGCCGGCGTCGTCGAAGTCCGGCGTCAGCGTCAGCGTGCCGCGCCCGTCCCCGTGATCGGCAAAGCGGGCAAAGGCCGGCAACTGTGACGCCGACAGTGTGATGGCATCGCCATCCGGGTCTGCTGCGGACACGGGCACACTGCGGCTCTCGCTCTCGTCCATCACCACGTCGTCGATGGGCGCCAAACGCGGCGCGTCGTTCACCGGTTGGACGGTGATAGAGATGGTGGCAATGTTCGAGTCAAACGTGCCGTCGTTGGCGCGGAAGGTGAAGGAATCCGGGCCGAAGTAGTCGGCGTTCGGCGTGTAGGTCAGGCTGGGCGGCGTGCCGGTCAGCAGGCCGAATGCCGGCGTGGTGACGACGGTGAAGGTGAGTGGGTCGGTGTCGATGGCCGTGAGGGTGATGGCGCGCGGGGTGTCCTCGTCGGTCGTCACGGACTGGCCCAGCGCGATGGGCGGCCCGCCTGAGGCGGTCAGGTTGAGGCGGGTGTACGTGCCGCTGTGCCAGGTTGCGGTCTGGTCGGCCTCGAAGTCCATGACCTGAAAGCGGATCGTATCGCCCTCGCGCCCGCCCTCAACGGCAGGGGTATCGGGGGCGTCGCCCGGCACGTCGAGGCGATAGACGGAAAGGCCATCGGCGATGAAGGTTGTGGTCTCGGCGAAGTGCGTATTGCCGATGAACGCGGAAATGGTAATCCCGGCGGGGAGGTTCTGACCGGCCATAGTGACCGTGCCGTAGAAGGAGGAGGGCAGCGGCGGCGCGGCGGCCACGGCTAAGCCGAGGGTCAGGGCGACCAGCAGCGTTGCCAGGGCTGTTGCGATGCGCACACGGTTCATCGCAGGTTTTTCTCATCTGCGCAGGCCACATAGCCCAAGAAACGAGCCGAGATGCGGTCTTGGCCTGGCAGGCGGTAGTCGGTCAGGCGCACCCGCGCAAAGTTCACCACGCGGTAGGCGACGTTGTTGCCATTCCCGGCTACTACGTCCCAGACGGGGACGACGACCTCGATGCTCTTGAGTGCGTCCAAGGCGCGGCGCACGGCGCTGCTGTTAGCTACACCCGGTCTACCCTGCACCCAGTCGCCAATCGACACGACGTGGTCAGCCGGATTGCTGGGATTGACATAGGTGTAGCTGTCACCCGGCGGCGTCAGGCTAGTGAAGAGGGTCCCGACGCTCGGGCTACCGGCCCAGGTGAGCCAGCCAAAGTGGCCCCGCCGGGCGCCGTTGAAGATGTCCTCCATGATGTCGCCGACTTTCACGCCGGCGAGTGAACCGGCGTGCAACGCAATCGGATAGAGACCGCAGGCCGGGATCGGCGTGGCTGTCGGAGTATGAGTCGGCATTGGCGTGTGGGTCCGAGTTGGCGTGGGTGTATCGGTCGACGTGCTGGTCGGCGTGTCAGTTGCCGTTGGGGTTGACGTCGGCGTAGGCGTGTTGGTCGCCGTGGGCGTCGGAGTCGCAGTCGGTGTAGGCGTATTGGTTGCTGTAGATGTCGGGGTATCCGTTGGCGTTGGAGTTGGCGTATCTTTCGGCGTGGGCGTGTCAGTTGCTGTGGCCGTCGGCGTATCACTTGGCGTGGGTGTATCCGTCACCGTGGGGGTCGGCGTGTCGGTCGGAGTGGGTGTATTTGTCGGAGTCGGCGTATCGGTCGGGCCTTCAACGTTGATCGTAACCGTATCCGTGTCGCTTAACCGACCATCGCTGACCGTCAACTCGAAGGTGTACACGCCCGTCTGCGTCGGTGTGAACGTGGGCGTGATTGTATTCGCACCGCTGAGCGTTACGGTGGGGCCGCCGGTCTGGGCCCAGGCGAAGGTGAGTACGTCACCCGGATCAGGGTCAGTCGAGCCAGACCCGTCAAGAATGACCAGCGTCCCGACTACGACCATCTGATCCGGCCCGGCGTCCGCTATAGGCGGTTGATTCGAGGAAGCAGTTGGCTCACCGAAGACGGCCAACCCGGCGAGTGAGGGCGCAATGGGAGCCCGGATCGAGAGCAACACCTGCCCGGTCGCAATATCGATCTTGTAAATGTTCCCGGTGAAGTACCCTCCCGTCCAGAAGGATGTCTCATCCGGGTCAAGATTCATCGCGAAGAAGAACTCGCCGCTGCCCGGCCGGTAGGTCTGAAGGGTGGCACCGGTGGGCGACAGGCGATAGATCTGCGACGAGCAAGCGACCATGACGTCATCGTTGGCACGGATTCGTAACGCGAAGCACGGGCGAGCCAGGCCTGTCACAAAATCGGGTAGTTGAGTGTTCGTGCATACGTTGAAGCGCTTGACACTGCTGCCCTCGGAGGTGTAGAACATCGTGCACTGGTCGTCGGCCAGGTCGATCCAATCGACCCCGCGATCCTCCTTGACCGGGTTAAACGTCGTGAGGAGGTTGCCGGCCGGATCGAACTTGCGGATGAGTTCGGCACCATCGACTTCGCCCGTATAAATGTTTCCCTCCGCGTCGATGACACAAGTTTCGGGATAGTTGCCGAAGGGGCCACCCCAGGGATGCTGCGGCAACCGGCCCCGGTTATTAAACTTAGTCATCGTGCGAGCGGAGAAATTGGTGGCATAGAGGTTGCCCGCCGCGTCGAAGCACATACCGGTGTCTTCATTGCTGTGACTGGTGGTGTCCAGCACCTGGATCAGTCTTCCGTCCGAGGCGTAATGGTTGATCTTGCCCTGACCGACACCGGCAAACACTTCTCCCGCCGCGAAGGGTCTGTCCACGGAGCCATGGTAGAAGTCATCCCCGCCGAAGGTGGCGATCACGATGTTTTTGACACCTGCCATGAAGGTTAGACTGGCTGTTGCGCTGCCGGAGATATTCGTCGTGGCCGACACTACCTGAGTGTTCAGGGTGAAGGTGATAATCTTGCTCACCATAGGGGTCGCCGGGTCAAAGCGATCCTCAAGCTGGGCAGTGACAGTAACGACTCCGCTGCCAATCGGATCGAGACCGGCTAGGAGCGTGACCAGACTCTCGCGCTTGTTCACCGTAGTCGTGAGGGTATCGCCGGCCGAGGCACCGTCCTTGTCGGTGACGGTGAGCGTGGCAGTGTAGACACCTGGGTTGGCATAGGCGTAGGCCACCCTAGCGGATGTGCTGTTACAACCAAGCACCTGGGTCGCCTGGCCATCGCCGAAGTTCCAGTCGCACACTAAGGAGGCAAGGTCCACCGAGCCAGGGTCAGAGACCGTTGCATTCAGCCCCCAGTTTTGCCCCCAAACCACTGTCTGGTCGGAGCCGGCGCTGGCCGTCGGGGGAGCGTTCAAGGCAGTAACCGTCCTGGTCACACTGGTCGTCAGGAGTTGGCTGTCGGTGGTGGTGAGGGTCACCAAGTGCTCCCCGTTATCAGGGAATCTGGTGGAGCTGTTCTGCGTAGTCTGCTCAGTTGTCGTGTGAGCGAAGCGCCAGCGCCAGGCGACCAAGGAGCCATCGGCGTCGGTGGAGTGGTCGGTGAAGCTGGTGAACTGACCTTCAAGGGGCGTCGCCGGCGACCAGGTGAAATCAGCCGTCGGGGGTTGCAGCACCGTGTAGCTCAGCGTGGCGGTGTTGGTCAGGCCGTTATTATTGGTGACGGTGAGACGCACCGGGTAGACGCCGGGGGAGGCGAAGATGTGAACCGGGTGCTGTGCGGTGGAAGCAGCCCCGTCGCCGAAATCCCAGGACCAGCCGACGACAGTGCCAAGCGGGTCGGTGGAGAAATCATCAAAGGGCACACTCGCCCCACCTAGCTCAGGCGAATAGACCTGGAACGTGTTCACCAGGATCGAAGAGCCACCGTGATTGTTGCGAATAAAGAGTTGGACGTATCTAGCCTCGATGGCCGGGAAGGTGAACCAGTGGGAGAGGTTGTCATTGGGCAGGGTGGCCGTAAAGACGGTGACAAAATCGGCGTCGGCCAGGCCGGCGTTGGAGACCCGGATCTCGAAATCCCTGGGCGAGAAGCTGCCGAAGCGGGCTTCGAGCCTCACCTTGTCGATGCGATAAGGCGCGCCCTCGATCAGGCGCACCTTGAGCCACTGGTTGGTGGCCTGGCCGTTAGCGGTCTGCCAGAAGGTGTTGGCGATGAAGTCAATCGCCTTTTCCGGTCCAGTGGTGGAAAAGGCCTGGCTGGATGCAGCAAGGGCAAACGCGCCGACGCCCTCCAGCCGGGCGACGTTGGCTCCGTCGGGTGTCAGCACCTGGAAGGTGTTGACGCGGACGCAGCAGGTGTTGCCGTGGTTGTTGCGAATGAAGAGCTGGACGTAGCGGGCCTGGACGGGAGCGAAGACGAACTCTTGCAGGTCGGTGGTCTTGGTCATCGTTCCGCTGAAGACAGTCATGAAGGCTGCGTCGTTGGTGATGGTGGTTGAGACTCGGATCTCGAAGTCCCGCACCGCATCGTTGCCGACACCCGACTGCAGGCGCACCCGGTCGATGGTGTAGGTCAGCCCGCCGCCCAGTTGCGCCTTGATCCATTGGTCGGTGGTCTGGCCGTTGGCCGAGAGCCAGGCTGTGCCGGTATTCTCATCTATCGCGTTTTCTGGCGCGAAGCCGGTGTTCAACTGGCTGGAGAAGCCGGCGATCGTAGCCGGTGGGCCTTCTTGCAAGGAGACAACGCCGCCTTCGCGGTCGCGCGTCCAGACCTGGAAGTGAAACACAACGATGTTGGTCGTGTTGCCCCAGTTGTTGCGGACGAAGAGTTGGACGTAGGCCGCCTGCATCGGCGCAAACGTGAACTCGTGCAAGTTGTTGTCCTGGGGCACGGTGCCGGTGAAAATGGTCGTGAAGTCGGCGTCGGCGGAGCCGGTGGTGGACACCTGGATTTCAAAGTCTTTGAGGCCGTTGTTGCTGCCCGTGCCTTTGAGCACCACTCGGTCCACGACATGAAGCCCAGCGCCGGTGAGGTTGACTTTGATCCACTGGTTGGTGGTCTGCCCGTTGGCGGTGACCCAGTTGCTAAAGAGGTTGTTGTCGATCGCGTTCTCCGGGCGGACAAAGCTGGAGTTGCTCTGGACGCTGGAGAAGCCGGCGATGCTGGCGCCGTCTTCAAGTTGGGCGACGCTCATGCCCTTAGCGGGCGAGAAACGAGCTTGGGGCCGGGGCGGAGCGTCGTTGACGATGATAGTGAAGTCTTGAAGGTCAGTGAGGCGGCCGTCGGAAGCCCTGATAGTGGGCGTATATACACCGGAGTCGTTGAAGCCAGGGGCCAGCGTCAGCGTACCGCGGCCATTGCCGTTGTCAGTGAAGGCGGTAAAAGGTGGCAGGCGCGACGCAGACAGCGTGATGCGATCGTCCTCGGGATCTGCCGCCGAGACGAAGACGTTGCGGATCTCGCCCTCGTCAATCACTTGATCGCCTATTGGCGCCAGGCGCGGCGCGTCGTTCACCGGCCTCACCGTGATGGAGATGGTGGCAGTGTTCGAGTCGAACGTGCCGTCGTTGGCGCGGAAGGTGAAGGCGTCTGGGCCGAAGTAGTCGGCGCTGGGGGTGTAGGTCACATTGGGCGGCGTGCTGGTGAGAACGCCGAACGTAGGCGTGGTGACGACGGTATAGGTCAGCGGGTCGGTGTCGATGGCCGTGAGCGTGATGGCGCGCGGGGTGTCTTCGTCGGTCGTCACCGACTGGTCGAGCGCGATGGGCGGTCCGCCGGAGGCCGTCAGGTTGAGTTGGGTGTACGTGCCGGTGTGCCAGATGGCCGTCTGGTCGGCGTCGAAGCCCATGACCTGAAAGCGGATGGTGTCGCCATCACGCCCGCCTTCGACGGCGGGGGTATCGGGATCGTCGCCGGGCACGTCGAGGCGGTAGACGGAAAGGCCACTGGCGATGAAGGTTGTTGTCTCGGCGAAGCGCGTATTGCCGATGAATGCGGCCACGGTCGTCCCGGCGGGGAGGTTCTGGCCGGCGATGGTGACCGTGCCGTAGAAGGAGGAGGGCAGTGGCGGCGCGGCAGCAACGGCCACGCTGAGGGTCAGCGTGACCAACACTGTTGCCAGGGTTATTGCGATGTGCAAGCGGTTCAACGCAGTCTCTCGTCAGCCGGGAGGTGTAGATTAGATACCGGCGAAAACTTCCTCAACACTCTGGACGCCTGCGAATGATTTCGCGGGCTACACATCACGCCACATGATTGCGGCTCCAAACAGCCCGATTCATCGGGCGCCGTTCACCAACCCGCCGATTGGCGAGAGCTCCGGACGTTCTGACCGGCGATGGTAACCGTGCCGTAGAACGACGCGGGCAGCGGCGGCGCGGCAGCCTGGGCTACCAGGCTGGTGAGCGTGACCAGCAGTACAGCTGGAGGCAAGGCTAATTTGAACCTCTTCACTATAGTTCCTTCTCTGCTGACGCTGCAAGAGCTAAGGAAACTTACGTAACCTTCGGCCATGTCTTCAGGCTTTCGTGACTAGCACGAGGCTGAGGAGGTTCCGCCGAGCGGCCGTGCGGTCCTTGAGCAGCGTCGTTTACGAACGCCCAATCTTGGTGTCAAGCCACTCCCTGAAAGATAGCTCCCTGCCGGCCTTTAGCCACTCTTTCAGGGACACTCCTAATGGCGCGAGCCACCTCTCCAGCCTGGCATCTCCCCAAGCAGTCAAGAGAGCCTGGTCACAGTACCTGAGAAACGCCTTGAGGGACGACTTATCCGCCGGCAGGTCTATGACTGGCTTTCCCTCCTTGCTCAAGGCCGATGCGAAGACGACAGGATCGACAACAACCGATGGCCCGCCCGCGCCCTCCATTACCCATGAAAGGCGCAGGGGTGCCGATGCTAGAATAAGCCATCGAGCCAGTCATCGATCAGCCCCTGCTGGCGCGGCGTAAGTTGGGCCTCCACCTCCGCCCAAAAGGCTCGGTGATTCGCCGCTGCCTCGTCAAGGGTTTTATAAGGCACTCCGCCAGGTGCAAAACTGGGCGAACCGCCACGTCTTCGCAGAGCGCTGTCGATGGCTCGTTGCCAGGTGGCAACTGCCTGCTCCGCCTCGAGTCTGAGCGCCGAAGGTTGGATCTGCTGCGCACGTTGGACCAATCCGCCTGTTCGTGTCGATGCCTCAGCGAGTCGGAGACTTGCCGGAACGGGCGGAGAAATCGTGACGGTGCTCGCCGGCGCCTGCGGCAGAGTGACCGTGGCCGGCGCATTCCTAGGCAGAGTGATGGTGGGTGGTCCTCCTGGCCGGGGCCAAATGGTGATGGTGGGAGCCGCCACCATACCGATGCCGATGACGAATGCTGCTATCTCGTAGAGCGCGACGCCGAATACGAAGCCCGCCGCCGCGCCTTGAACGGCTCCTCGAACCCCTCCCTGGTAATAGCCGTAGCTTGCACCAAGAATCGTCGTGATCGCGACCACCACCGTTATCGACGGTAGATTCCACTTGCCGCTTGGATCGACCTCGTTGAGAGGATCCGCAGCGGCGTACAGATACTTGTGCAGGCTTGGCGGATCGAAGGCGCTTCCAGCAAAGGAATCAACGCTGACGAACCTCCCCACCCTGGGATCCATCCATCGAGCTCTGTGGTACTGGAAGCCCGAGTTGGGGTCGTAAGGCTCGCCGGTGAAGGCATAGGGCTGGGGGTCGGATCCTGTGTGGGCGAGGAGTTCACCGAAGGCTGAGTAGGTGTAGCTGTCGGTGATGTTCCCGGACTCATCCGTCAGCACTCGGATCGAGCCAAGTCCGTCGGCGTGGTAGAAGCGGGTCTGGCTGCCGCGCATTACGGCAAGCAGGTCGTCGCCCCGCACGTAGTAGGCTGTGGTGTTGCCACTGTCATCCGTCTCGGCGACCACCTGGCTGAGCGCGCCGGAGGTGTCGACCAGGTAGTTGGTGGCCGTTACAGTGCCGCTGGCAAGTGCAGTCCGGGTCTGCACCCGGTTGCCGTCGGCGTCGTAAGTGTGGGACACCACCGTCCCGTTCGCCAGTTCGACGCGAATCAGCCGGTTCTCAAAGTCCCAGAAGTACGTAGCCTCGCCTGACTTGGTGACCAGATTGCCGTTCTCGTCCCAGGTGTAATTCGTCGCATTCTCGGTCAGCAGCCGGTCGCGGGCGTCGTATGTGTAGTTGATCGGCATCGTGCTCGTGACCGTCTTGATCTGCGTCAGCCGGTTGCCGACCGGGTCGTAGGTGAAGGTGTCCGCGTAGGCTAGGCCGCCCGTGACCGTCTCACCCGTCAGGCGATAAAGCTCGTCGTAGGTGTATGCGCGGACGGTGCCATCCAACTCTTCAATGCGCGTGCGGTTGCCCGCCAGCCCAAGCGTGTAGGCGTAGGACTGGATTGTCCCTCCCGTCACCCGTTGCGTCACCAGGTTCGTCAGCCGGTTCAAGCGGTCATAGGCGTATGTCGTGACGATGCCGTTCGGATAGCTCAGGCTTTCACGGTTCCCGTTCAGGTCATACGTGTGGGTATAGACCCGCCCCGCCGGGTCGGCGACGGTCGCCAATCGATTGAGGGCATCGTAGGTGTACGTCGTCGTGAGCGTCGTGCCCGCGACCAGCGCCGCCAAGCTCGTCCGGTTGCCCTGAGCGTCGTAGCCGTAGTCGAGCCTCCGCCCATCAGGGTAGGTCAGGCTGATCAGGCGATCTCGACTGTCATAGTCATACGTCGTTGTCCCGCGCGCGTCGACGACGGTCTTCCTCCGGCCGGTGGGCGTGTACGTGAACACGACCGACGACCCATCGGGGTAGGTGCGCCGCACGAGGCGATTGTTGAAATCGTCGTAGGCATAGACGATGGTTGCCCCTTTGAAGTCGGTGTGGCTCCGCAGGTTCCCCGCATCGTCGTAGGCCATCGTCTCGAGAGCGCCCAGCGGCAGCGTCCGCGTGATCTGGCGGCCCAGCTTGTCGTAGGCGAAAGTGGTCGTGTGGCTCAGCGCGTCGGTCTGGCGGATGCGATTCCCCACCTCGTCGTAGGCATAGGTCGTGGTCTGGCTCAACGCGTCGGTGACGCTGATCAGCCGGCCAAGCTTGTCGTAGCCGAACAGCGTCGTGATCTCGGCCTGGTCGGTCTCAGCAATCCGCCGCCCCAGCGCGTCGTACACCGTGTGCTGGTCGGTGTCGTCAGGGAAGATCGTCCGCGTGCGACGGTTCAGTGCGTCATACTCGTAGGTGAAGGTGTTGCGGCGTGCGTCGGTGAACGCGACCTGATTACCGTTCGCGTCGTAAGCGAACGTCATAGTCACGCCCAGGCTATCGGTGATCACCGTGCGACGGCCGGCGGTGTCGTAGCCGTAGCGCATCGTGTTGCTCAGCGCGTCGGTCGTGGCGATGAGCCGGCCCGCTTTGTCATAGTCGTTCGTCGTAAACGCGCCATCCGGGAATGTCGTCTGCCTCAGGCGTCCGAGCGCGTCGTAGGCATAGTGCGTCGTCCGGTTGCCGCGATCGGTCGAGGTCAGCCGCCGCCCTTCGGCGTCGTAGGTGAACTCCTCGAATGTGCCATCGGGATAGAGCGTGCGCTTGAGCCGGCCCAGGTCGTCGTAGATGTAACTGATCCTGCGCCCAAGTTTGTCAGTTGTGGCGGCCTGTTTGCCGAGCGCATCGTACTCAATCTGTGTCGTCGTCTCATCAGGATCGGTGGTCTCGACCAACCGTCCCTGGCGGTCGTAAGCATAGCTCGTGGTCAACGGCCCCAGGCCGCTCTCCGTTGTGCGCGTGATCGTCTGGCTCAAGCGGTTGCCGTTGGCGTCGTAGGTGTAGGCCGTTACCACGCCCAGCGGGTCGGTCTGCCGAAGCAGGTTCCCAAACGAGTCGTAGAGGTAGGTCGTCGTGTTGCTCAAAGCGTCGGTCTGGAAGAGCGGGTTGCCGCGCGGGTCATAGGTGTAGCGCGTGATGTTACCGAGCGTGTCCGTGATGACCGTCAGATTGCCATTGGCATCGTAGGTGTTCGTGATCACGTGCCCCAGCGGGTCAATCGTGGTCAGCACCTGCCGGCGACTGTTGTAGGTGTAGCGCGTGGTGTTGCTCAGCGGATCGGTCACGCTGAGCAGGTTGTCCTGCGCATCGTAGGCATAGAAGGTGGTGTTGCTCAACGGGTCGGTTTCGCTGAGGCGGTTGTCGCGCGCATCAAACGTCCGCAGCGTGACGTTGCCCAGCGGATCGGTTTCGCGCACGACGTTCCCCCGCGCGTCGTATTCCAGCACGCGCGGCTGGCCGAGCCGGTCGGTGACGATCTCCTGGGGGGCGTCCAGGTTATGCGTGTAGCTGATCACCTTGCCGAAGGCGTCGATGTGGCGCAGCAGCCGCCCGCTCTCGTCGTACTCATTGCGGATGGGCTGGATGCCGCGCGGGTCGTGGATGTCCTCCAGGTAATGCGCCGCGTTGTACGTAAAGGTCGTGGTATTGTTCTCGCGGTCGGTGAAGCTCACCAGATCGCCCGCGGCGTCGTAGGCGTAGGTGAGCGTATTGCTGATGGGGTCGGTGATGGTCGTGATGCGGCCCTGCACGTCGCGTGCAAAGGTCACGCTCTTACCGGCCGAGTGCGTGATGCCGTTCGGCGTGAACGTCAGCGTGTTGCCGTTCAGGTCGGTGATGCGCTGAAGGCCTTGATCCTGGTCAACCAGAAAGACCCGCCCATCCGGCAAGGTGAGTTGATACTGGCTGGGGTCGTATAGGCTGCCGTCGGACGCCCGGAAGAGTTGCATCGGCCCCGGCCAGCTCCCGGCCACGTCGACGACTGCCCCCCCCACAGGCGTCAAGGTGCCTAAGGCGGGCGGCAGTGCACGGTAGCTCACCGTCGCCTCTTGGATCGGCAGGAAGCTCTGGCATTGCGGGCTGACCGTCATCTCAAACTTGTAGACCGTGCCATCAGGCAGGGTCATGGAGACGATGTGCGGCTTGGTGGGCTGCAGACAATAAGGCGTGAGGGCACCGAACCAGGTACCCTGCCAGTTGAGACCCTGCGCGCCATTCTCTTGCAGTCGCACATCCCTCAGGCTGAGCGTCCAACCCACGCCGAAGTCACCTTTACGCTTATCGCGGCTGTCGTAGGTGCGGATGACCTGGATGGGCAGCCCGGCGACCGGCACCTCTAAATCAATGAACGAGATAGTGAAATGGCCGACCTTCGTCTGACCCTCGACGACGACGTCCACCGAGGCCGTGGCCGTCCACCCGGCGTAGTCGGTAGCCGTCAACTGGATTTCGTACGTGCCGTTGAGGAGCAGCGTGGGATCGAAGCGGCCCAACGTCGCGCTGATGACGGGCGTGACGCCGCTGGCGAACGGAACGCGGGTCTGTTCGCCGTGCAGGCGGTAGGAGAGCGTCCATGATTGCAGCAAGTTACTGCTGGCCGTGCCGACGACGTCGGTGATAAACGTGACGGTGGGGATGTTGATCGAAGCCGGGTCGGGCGAAATGAGGCGGACGAACGGAGGCGCTCCCTCGTTCGCGAAGGCGAGCGTCGCGTTTTGGTTTGCCAGCACCCAGTAGCCACGGCCGGGCCGCATCTGCTGCAGATCATTGGCCCAGTCGGGGGCGCTCACATCGTACACTTCCCACGGGTCGGCCCCGTCGGCCAGCTCGTAGCCGAAGACGCGAGCATAGCGACCCTCGATCGACGATAATGCGCTGCGGACGGGGCGGGCCTGCTTCACCGGCATGCCGATCAGGTTCCAGCCGGTGCACAGTTGCTGCGTCGTCGTCGGCGGCTCCCGACTGGCGAGTGGCAGCGTGACGGTGGCGGTGGCTTGAATCCAGAAGCCAATACGGTGGTCGATCCGCGTCAGGTCACTCGCCCCCGGATTGGCTGGGTCGTATAACTTCCACGGGTCGGCCGTGTCGCAGCCATCGTAGGCGTAAACCTGGGTGAATTGGCCCGCAATCGGGGCGAGGACGGCTGCCGGGGTAGTATCGGTGACGATGTCGGGAATCGAAATCAGATTCCAACCGGGCAACAGGACAATGCTGGTCGGCGTGGTCGCCGCCTCCTGGTTCGAGACAGACCGGAGCGTGGCGATTTGTGTTGTCGAAGGATCGGGGAGACCCGAAAGTGTCGGCGGAGGAACTGGCTGAAACTGGAAACCGATTTCTGTATCGGTGAACGGCGACTGGTCTTTATCGGCGGCGGTTGATACGCTCACCGGCAACACAGACGGTGCAAGCGTTTTGGAGTTTGAAGTTTGGAGTTTGGGATTTGAAGATTGGGATTCGGCCTGCGGCAGGTCCTCGTCAGCATTCTGAGGGGGCAGGCTCGATGCCCGGATCGAATAAACAGAGAGGGGCATAGCGCCTGACTGCAACACTAAACCTACGCACAAGATCACATTGAGAATCTTGAAAAAAACGCCGTGCAAACGGAAGTCAGGCATCTGTCCCCTCCCTCGTGTGCGCAGTCGCTCACAACTGCGCACAGGGCGTCAAACCTTGCCTTCGCTCAGCGGCTCCAAATCGAGCGGCTCGTGCCCGACTCGGCGTCGCCTATCAACATAGGACGCACTCAGCTCGTTTTTTCGTCTACGCGCTTTGCTTCTCCACCGAGTGGAAGCAGTTCGCCCGCAGAACCTGCATGAGCCGAGTGGGGGTCCTTGGCTGAGAACAGCCTACACCCGTTTTGTCTTCGTGCAAGTTACAGGATGCTTACGGTACGGCTACGACAGCCCGCCGCCGATCAGCCGATGAGGTGCGTCAACCCTGGTCGGTTGTGGCAACTCGCTCACGTTCCCGGCTATATCGGTGACGACGATGCGGAGAGTATGCTCGCCCAGGGCGAGCTGGCCGAGGTCGAGCGCACCGGCGAAGCACAGAGGGGTGTGGTCGCAGGCCACCGCGTCTTGCATCGGGCCGGGCGCCAGCAAGCCCGATTTGACGACAACAGCCAGCGCATGCTCGCCAGCGATTCGGTGAAATCTGCTATGCCTGCAATTGCTCGATAATAGCGTGCGCCTGGGCAATCAGAGCATCTGCAACTGCCTCGGGAATATGCTGTCCGCGTTGAGCCTCCACCGAATTGATAAAGGCTTGCAGCACGTTGACGGCTGCGTTCGTCTGGCGCTTTCTAATAGTTGCTGGGCAGTCTGCAACTTACTGAGCAGGCTCGTTCCCACGCCGCCGGCGATACTGCCATCCGCTATGTGCGCGTTGACTGCCGCAATCAGGTTACTCAAGAGCTGCGATGGACTGGGAGTCGAGGTTGCCGTCGGCGTCGGCGTGTTGGTCGGTGTCGATGTCGGCGTATCCGTTGGCGTAGGTGTGTCGGTCGGTGTCGGAGTGGGCGTAGGCGTATCGGTTGGAGTCGGCGTCGCTGTCGGCGTGTCAGTCGGCGTAGGCGTTGGCGTAGTCACTTCCACCTCGTACGCGCCCATATCGCACCCTGCGCCCTGGGGGCGGGTCACGCCGCGCTGGTCGGTGGCCGGGCAGAAGGCGGGATTGGCGGCGTCCAGGGCCGGGCTGCCGGGCTGGAGGGCATGGGTGAGTGTCGGGCCGCCGTTGTCCGCCAGTGGGCCGAGCAGCGGGTCCGCGGTCGGAATGCTCGCGCCACAGGTCGCATCGGGGAATTGCAGGTTGTTGCCGCCATCGGTAATCGTCCCTGCGCAATTCCCGCCCGATGGGCTATTGGCGACGATGGTGTTGCGGAGGGTGGTTGTGCCGCTGGAGTTGCTGATGCCGCCGCCGGAGAATGCGCTGTTGCCGGAGAAGGTGCTGTTGGTGACGATAAGCGTGCCGCCGTTGAGGATGCCGCCGCCCGATTGGCCGGTGCTGTTGCCGGAGAAGGTGCTGTTGGTGATTTCGAGCGTGCCGCTGTTGCTGATGCCGCCGCCCGAGGCGCAGTGTTCGTTGCTGGAGAATGTACTGTCCATGACGAGGAGCATGCCGCTGTTGTCGATGGCGCCGCCGCTGTCGTCACACGCCCTGTTGCCGGAGAAGGTGCTGCCCCTGATGGTGAGCGCGCCGTTGTTGTTGATCGCGCCGCCCTGGTCTACCGCGTCGTTGCCGGAGAAGGTGCTGTTGGTGATTTCGAGCGTGCCGGCGTTATCGATGCCGCCGCCGCCAGGTTCCGAGTCCGAATGGTTGGCGGAGAAGGTGCTGTTCGTGACGATAAGCGTGCCACTGTTGTAGATGCCGCCGCCCGAGCCGCCGGCGCGGTTGCCGGCGAAGATGCTATTATTCACATTAACCGTGCCGTGGTCGTTGTCGATGCCGCCACCGAGTTCGGCGGAGCCGTTGGCAACCGTCAGGTCTTGCAAGTTGAGCGTAATCCCGGGGTTCACCAAAAACACACGCACAGCGTTGTTGCCGCTGATGGTCAGATTATCTGCCCCCAGACCGGCAATGGACAGGTCATCGCTGATGTCGGGCAGGGTGCTTCCGAGCATGATTACGACCGGGATAGTGACGTTAAAATTGATGGTGTCAGCACCCATGCCGGGAATGCAGGCGTCAACAGCGGTATTGGTGTTGGCCGCCGTGATCGCTTCCCGCAGCGAGCAGTCCCCATCATTGTTCAGTTCATCGTCGGTCGTGTTGACGATGAGAGTAGCGCCGACTGCGCCGACTTGCACTTCAAACGCACCAATGTCGCAGCCTACGCCCTGGGGGCGGGTCACGCCGCGCTGGTCGCCCGCCGGGCAGAAGGCGGGATTGGCGGCGTCAATCGCCGGGCTGTCGGGCAGAAGGGCGTGGGTGAGCGTCGGGCCGCCGTTGTCCCGGAGCGGGCCGAGCAGCGGGTCAGCCATGGGAATGCCCGCGCCACAGGTCGCGTCGGGGAATTGCAGATTATTGCCACCATCCGTAATCATCCCAGCGCAATTCCCGCCCGCTGGGCTGTTGGCGACGATAGTGTTGCGTAGGGTGGTTGTGCCGCTGGAGTTGAAGATGCCACCACCAGAGAATGCGCTATTTCTCGAGAAGGTGCTGTTGGTCACAGTTGCGGTGCCAACTTCATTAGCGATACCGCCGCCGAATTCGATCACGCTGTTACCGGAGAAGGTGCTGCTGGCGATGGTCAGCGTGCTGCGGTTATGGATAGCGCCGCCAAAACCTTCTGCGCTGCTGCCGGAGAAAGTACTGTTGGTCACATTTGCTGTGCCGTCATTGCGGATGCTGCCGCCATCACGCGCCCTGTTGTCAGAGAAGGTGCTGTTTATGACGGTGAGCATGCCGTCGTTACCAATGCCGCCGCCCGAGAGGCAGTGGTCGTTGCCAGAGAATATGCTATCCATGACGAGGAGCGTGCCGCGATTGTCAATTGCGCCGCCGCCGCCGTCGTCACACGCCCGATTGGCGGAGAAGGTGCTGCCCATGACGGTGGCCGTGCCGCTATTGATGACCGCGCCGCCCTCGTCTACCGCGCTGTTACCGGAGAAGGTGCTGTTGATGACGGTGAGCGTGCCGTCGTTGAAGACGCCGCCGCCGCCAGGTTCCGAGTCCGAACGGTTGCCGGAGAAGGTGCTGTTCGTGACGATAAGCGTGCCGCTGTTGTAGATGCCACCGCCCGCGCCGTCGGTGCTGTTGTCGGCGAAGGTGCTGTTGGAAACACTGACCGTGCCGCCATTGTTGAAGATGCCACCGCCACTGCTCGCGTTATTGCCAGAGAAGGTGCTGTTGGAAACATTGACCGTGCCGCCGTCGTTGAAGATGCCGCCACCCTCTGCGGTGCCGGCGTTAGCAATCGTCAGGTCATGCAAGTTGAGCGTGATGTCGGCGTTCACAACAAATACACTTACGGCGTCGTTGCCGGAGCCGCTGATGGTCAAGTTGGTTGCGCCCGGGCCGGCGACGGTCAAGTCCTCACCGATGTCGGGCAGGGCGCTGCCCGGCACGATGATGCCGGTGACGCTGAAGGTAATGGTGTCCGCGCCAACGCCAGCAGTGCAGGCATCAACTGCCGCATTGGTGTTGGCCGCCCTGATCGCTTCTCGTAGCGAGCAGTCGCCGTCATTGTTCAATTCGTCTTCGGTCGTGTTGACGGTGAGAGTGACACCGGGCTGGGCCGCCTGTAACCCCTTCAGGTCGTCGAGGAGAACGGCGCTGTCATCGCCCCGATCCCAACCGGAAATTCCCAAGTCCGTAATCGGACCTGGATGAATCGGGATGTTGCTGGCCATCGGTTGGCCATCTACCCAGACGTCGAGCAGGTTCGTGTCTAGATCGATGTCGGCGCTGATGTAATACCAACGTCCTGAGATGGTGTCCGGGACAATAATCGCCGCCGCGCCGCTCGGGCTATAGTTGACCCGCATCGAAGAGCCAAAGTAGAGTTGGAATTTCTTAGTCCAACCAGTGCTCGGATCCGTCCCGATCTCGATTTTGGCAACAGAGGGTTGGGTCGCCGTCCCGGTCACCTTGACCCAAACCGAGAAGATATGGCGCCCACTGGTCTGGTCCGGCACATCTTTGCCCATGACGATGGTCTCATCGGGGGCAGCATCAATCTCTAAGACCTGGCCCCTGGACGGGGCGATAGGGTCGGTCGTGACCACGGGGCTGGCGCGGTCGGGCGCCGCTCGCCCCCAGCCGCTTTGCCCGTCCAAAAGACCTAAGACCAGATTATCGAAGGGGTCATCTTCCCACAGCAGGCCGACGGTGACGACGACCATAGCGGTGTCGGTCAGGTCGCCATCGGAGACGATATAAGTGAATTGATCCACGCCCGTGAAATTGGGCGTGGGCGTATAAGTCACGGTCGTGCCATTGGTAGTGGCCACGCCGTTGCCAGGAACGCCGACGTCGACCACCGTAAGGGTGTCATTCTGCAGGTCGGTGTCGTTGCCCAGCACGGCAATAGTGACCGGAGTATTTCGGAGGGTGGTGGCAGTATCGTCCACGGCATTCGGTGCTGTGTTCCCAGCGCCGACATTGACGGTCACCGTGGCTGTGTCGATCAGGCCGGCGGGGTCGCGGATGGTGTAGGTGAATGCGTCGGAGCCGGTGAAGCCGGGGTCGGGGGTGTAGGTCACCGTCTCATCGGGATTGAGAGTCGCTGTACCGTGACTGGGGAGGCCGACCGCGCTCACGGTGAGGGGATCGTTCTCGGGGTCGGTGTCGTTGCCCAAGACGCTAATGATGCGCGGTGTATTGGCGGGAGTGGTCGCCGTGTCATCCAACGCGTTCGGCGGGTCGTTGACGGGGTTGACGGTGATGCTGGTCGTTTCTGTGTTGAGGCTGAAAGCGGTGCTGCCACCGTTATTGGTTGTATTGGCTGTGCCACCGTTGCTGCCACTGGTGCGATCCCAGGCGCGGAACGTGAGGCCGGCACTGACCGTGCCATTGAAGTTGGGATTGGGCACGAAGCGGATGCGGGTGTTGGTGTCCGAGGCCAGCAGGCGAGCAGAACTGTTTGTAGGGCTGCCCAAAGCCGTCCAGGTGGCGCCGCCGTTCGTCGAGTACTGCCAGTCGCCGTTGCTCTCGTCGGCGTCAATGATGGCCAAACCTTCTAGCGCGCCGGGGTTGGCATCGGTGATCATGTCCAACGACGAAACGCTCGTGATAATGGATGAGACGAGTGTGCCGTTGTTGCCGGTCTCATCCTCGTTAATCGCGGCCAGGATAGGATCGCCGCTGTTGTTCAAGACCGGCGCGATGTTGATAGCGGTGACGTCGGCTTGGTCGATGACAACAATCCGGTCAGCAGTGGTGACGACATCGGCTCGGCCGTTGGTGCTAATGGTGCTGCCTTGCTGGATGCCGAACGAATTGAAAATGCGCACCCCACTATTGTCGATGACGACGATGCGGTCGCTTACGGTGACGACATCGGCCCGGTCGTTGGTGTTGATGGTGCTGCCTTGTTGGATGCCGAAGAAATTGTAAATGCGCACGCGCGTATTGTCGACGACAACAATCTCGAAAGCGGTGGTGACGACATCGGCTCGGCCGTTGGTGCTAATGGTGCTGCCTTGCTGGATGCCGAACGAATTGAAAATGCGCGCCCTGCTATCGTCGATGACGACGATGCGGTCGCTCACGGTGACGACATCGGCCCGGTCGTTGGTGCTAATGGTGCTGCCTTGCTGGATGCCGAAGAAATTGTAAATGCGCACGCGCGTATTGTCGACGACAACAACCCGGTCGGCGGTGGTGACGACATCGGCTCGGCCGTTGGTGCTAATGGTGCTGCCTTGCTGGATGCCGAACGAATTGAAAATGCGCACCCCACTATTGTCGATGACGACGATGCGGTCGCTTACGGTGACGACGTCGGCCCGGCCGTTGGTGACGATGGTACTGCCTTGCTGGATGCCGAACGAATTAAGAATTCGCACCGAACCGCTCTCGTCAATGGCGATGTTAGCGTCCCCGACTGCCCCCTGTGCCAAAATCATCGTAGCGCCTTGACCAACGAGGAGTATTAGCAGACACGCGGCCAAAATGAAGTTTACGAAGGTTCTCGATTGCGGAAAACGGCGCGTGCCATGATTCGTGGTCTGTCTCATGGTATCCTCCTGATTACGCTGTTCGGTGTATGACATTTGTGATCTGGACCGCACGATAACGGGTTGATGACCCTGACGATGCCCTCTCCGGCACAGGAGCCACCCGAGTTCCCGCCGCTATTGTGTGCGATACCGTCAACCTGCAGTTCAACCCCGGTCCAATCATAATTTGAAAGCGATTTGCTGTTTGTCAGAAATTCGTTAGGGATTGTTTGCACAATCTTTGCACCGCTTCGCATGGGTCAGAATGACATTCATCATGATTTCTCCTGACGAATGTCATTTCGAAGACCTAATTCTCTTGAGTAGAGAGTGATGCGCAAGTTCGCTCTTTTTCCATTCCCACCGACGAGCACGACGGATAGACTGACCGCCCGATTTATCGTACGCTGCCGGCATGAAGAAGCGCAGGGTCTTCATCGTCGGCGATTCACTCTTCGCCGAGACGCTTTCCCCATTGCTGGCCAACAGCCGCTCCATTCAAGTGGTAGGCTCGGCGCCGACTTCTGAGGCGGCTGTGCGCCTGCTGGGCGATTGCCACCCGGATGCCGTGATCGTTGCTGGAGAAGATGCGATGTCTGCAACTGCCTTCGGGCGGCTTCTGATAGCCTACCCTGATCTTCCCGTCATCTGCGCCGATTTGAGCCGGGACAATGTGCAGGTGATCACCAGTCAGCGCATTGGCACGCGCACGTCCGACCTCGTCTCGGCAGTTGAAGGTTTGCCCAGACGAAGGTGACGGCCTATTGTGAAACAAAGAACTTGTTGCAAGGTGAGATTTGCATATTGACTTCGGCAAAAACGATGTTATACTGATAACATATCGCATTTTTCAAACGACCGTATTCAAAATGACATATGTCGAAGCGACGGCAGGTTCGGACGCAGTTCCTGATTTTCACGCTCTTTGGCGATTACGTCCTTCCGCGTGAAGGGTGGGCCTGGACGGGGAGCCTGATCGAGCTGCTCGGCCTGCTGGGGGTGAGCAGCCAGGCGGCCCGATCGACACTGTCGCGCATGAGCAAGCAGGGATGGCTGAAACCGCGGCGCAGCGGCCGCAACAGTCTGTACGCGCTCAGCCCGAAGGGGCGCCGCCTGCTCGAAGAGGGCGCTCAGCGCATTTTCGAGCCGCGCCGTCAAGAGTGGGATGGGCAGTGGCGTGTCGTGGTGTATTCGCTGCCCGAGAAGAAGCGCGACCTGCGTGAGACGATTCGGCGGCGGCTCAGTTGGCTGGGGTTTGGGCCTTTAGCCCCTGGGATGTGGGTGTCGCCTCATGACCGGCATGCCGAATTGGAGGCCCTGCTGGACGACCTCCATGCGCGGCGCTACGTGCAGTGCTTTGTCGGGCGGTGGTTGAGTGACCTTTCATGTGGAGACCTGGTGGCTCGCTGCTGGAATCTCGGCGATCTGAATCGGCGGTACGCCGCATTCTTGCGCAAGTGGGAACCCGAGTTGCAGAGCTGCGAAGAGCGGTTGTCCACGGGCAACGCGCTGAAGCCCGACGAGTGCTTTGTGCGCCGATTCTGGATTATCCACGAGTACAGCACCTTCCCGAGATCCGACCCAAACCTGCCGGCCGAGCTGCTGCCGGAGGGATGGCTGGGCGATCGGGCGGCGCTCGTGTTTCGCGAGTATCACCGGTTGCTGTCCGGGCGGGCGAACGAGTTCATCGAAAAGACGCTCGGAAACGATGTAGTCACGTAGTCAAGTGGTCACTTGGTCACGTAGTCACATGGTCACTACCTCACTACTCGACTATCGACTACTCGACTACCCGACTACCCGACTACCCGACTACCGGTCAGGAGGCTAACGATGTCCTTCATTCAGACACGCACCGTCGAATTCACCGAGATTCTGTATTCGAAATCCGACTGGGTCGCGCGCATCACCATCAACCGGCCTCAGGCGTACAACGCCTATTCGACACGTGCGCTGATGGAGCTGGCCGCTGCCTTTCGCGAAGCCGCTTTCGACGACGAGGTGGCGGTCATCGTTTATACTGGCGCCGGAGATCGCGCGTTCTGCACCGGCGGCGACGTGAAGGAGTACGAGGAAATCTATACGCGCTCGCCGCACGATTACTGGAAGTACATGTGCCTGTTCAGCGCGTACATCGAGAGCATCGTCAATACCGGCAAGCCGGTGATCGCGCGCGTGAACGGCATGGCCGTCGGCGGCGGCAACGAAAGCCACCTGGCATGCGATCTGTCGGTGATCGCGGAACACGCCTACGTCGGCCAGGTTGGCACGGGCGTGGGCAGCGTGGCCGCCGGCGGCGCGACGCAGTGGCTGCCCATCTTCGTCGGCGACCGTCGCGCCCGGTGGATGCTCATGCTTAACCGCCGCGTCCCGCCCTACCAGGCGCTGGAATGGGGGCTGGTCAACGAGGTGGCTCCTTCCGTGAAGAAGGATGGCGAGTTCGTCGTCCGGGCGACGCCGGATCAGATCGCCAAGGCGCGGAAGGGGCAGGACGGCTATTGCATCGACCTATCCAGGCTCGACCAGGCGGTCGATTCTCTGTGCCAGGAGCTGGTCGACAAATTCCCCGAATGCACGCGCTACACGAAGCAGCAGGCAAATTTCTGGAAAGATCTCGCCTGGCACCAAACCGCCGGCCACGCGCGCGACTGGCTGTCGATCCATTTCGCCACGTGGGAGCCGCTCGAAGGCATGGGCGCGTTTGTCGAGAAGCGCCCCGCGCGCTACCGCATGCTGCGCGAGCGGGCGGCGGCGGGCCAGTCGTCCGAGTTTCCGTGGTGGCCGTACGCCCGCGAGTGCCCGTCGTGCGGGACGAAGTACCTGCCTGAGGAGTTCGACTACTGCGGCAAGTGCGGGGCGGTAGTCAGTAATCAGTAATTAGTAATCAGTGATCAGTAATCAGTGATCAGTAATCAGTGATCCGTGAGCGGCGAACAGTGATGACTGATAACTGATGACTGATAACTGATGACTGATCACTGATGACTGATAACTGGGAGGTAAGGAGGAGGCAGATGAATGTGAGAACGCTGGATAGCAGGCCCTATGAGCCGTTAGATGCCGTGCTCGGCATGTGCCGGGAATTGGTGGAAGATCCCGAATATCCTACCGTGCGCCGCTGGCGCGAGGCGGGCGGTAAGGTGCTGGGCCACTTTCAAGTGTACTTCCCGGAGGAGATCGCTCACGCCGCCGGCCTGCTGCCGCTGAAGATTCGCGGCGCGCAGATCGAGGCGCGGCAGGCAGAGGCGCGATTCGGCTCGTACCTGTGCTCGATCCTGAAGACCTCGCTCGAGCTGGCCCTCAGCAAGCGCATCGAGATCGACATGTTCGTCACCCACCCCATCTGCGACGCCGCGCGCAACCTGGCGGCGGTCTGGGGCCGCAACTTCCCCTATGCGTGCCAGATCCTGTACCTGCCCCAGAACGCCAACTCGTCACACGCCGCAGCTTACCTGCGTGACGAGTACGCGCGGCTCAAGCGCGAGATCGAAGGGGTGGCCGGCCGCAAAGTCGGCGAGGACGATCTGCGCGCGTCGATCCGCGTGTACAACGAGAATCGCCGCCTACTGCGCAAGCTGTACGCCATCAAGCGCGAGAAGCCGTGGCTCCTCCCCATCGACGAGGCCTACGTGCTGGTCGCCGTCGGCGGCATGATCCTGCGCGAGGAGCACAACGACATGCTCAAGGCCGTCATCCCGCAGATTGAAGCGCGCACGGCCAAGCCGCTGGACCGCATCCGCCTGGTATTCGAAGGCGGCTTCTGCGAGCAGCCGCCGCTCGACCTGCTGCGCGCGATCGCCCAATCGTGCTACGTCGTCGACGACGATCTGCTGATCGGGCTGCGATGGATTCTAGAAGACGTCCCGCTCGAAGGCGACCCGTTATTCAATCTGGCCGAAGCCTATCTGGAGAAATCGTCGTACAGCCCCGTGCAGCACGATCTGCGCAAGCCGAAGGAGCACATGCTGCTGCAGCGCATCAAGGAGGCCCATGCGAGCGCGGCAGTCATCACGGCGGCCAAGATGTGCGAGCCGGGTCTGGACGAGCAGGTCGCCTACGTCAAAGCGCTGGACGAAAAGGGCATCCCCTACTTCGTCAGCGAGTTTGAAGAGAGCATGACCAGTTTCGATCACCTCCAGATTCAACTGGAGACTTTTGTCGAGAATCTGCTATTTGCGTGATACGTGGTGCGTGATACGTGATGCATGATACGTGATACGTAAAACGTGATGAGTGATGCCGGATGCGGTGAGGAGGAGATTCGATGACTGATAGACCGAGCACAGACACGATGGTCGGGCGCGGCGCGGCGGAGGGCGCGCGGCTCTTCCGGGAGTGGTTCAAATCGCTCACGGAAGCGCCGGCGCGAGGCGAGAAGTCGGCGTACGTGTTCGTGATGGGCAGCCTGGCCGAGGTCTTGCGCACCTTCGACTTCCACACCGTCTTCCCCGAGATCAATTCGCTCCAGACCGCCGTGCGGCGCGTGGCGCACGAGTACCTCAACACGGCCGAGGACTACGGCTACTCGCCCGATATCTGCGGCTACGTCAAGGCCGATGTGGGGATGCAATTGCGCGGCGGCGAGCATCCGATGGGACACATCCCTCGGCCGTCGCTGGCGGTGTATACCAATGCCTGCAACACGTACATCAAGTGGGCGGAGATCTGGGAGCGCATGTATCATATCCCGATCTTCACGCTCGACGTGCCGGGCAGCCGCGCGGCGGGCAGACAGACCTGGCCGGGCGATCCCAACTTCGAGAACGACAAACGATACGTCGCGGCGCAGCTCAAGGAGCTGATCGCGCTGTGCGAAGAGGTGTCGGGCAAGCATTTTGACATCGACCGGCTGCGCGAGGTGATGGGCGAAGCGAACTTGATGAGCCGCGCCTGGAAGCGCGTGCTGGAATTGAACCAGAGTGTGCCATCTGTCTTCAACGCCGTCACGGATGGGACCGTGTATCTGGGGATGGCAAACGGTTTTCGCGGCACGCCGGAGGGCGCCAAGTACTTCGAGGACGTCGTCGAAGAGATGGAGTACAAGGCGGCGAACGGCCTGGGAACCCTGCACGAGGAGAAGTATCGCCTCATCTTCGTCGGCGTGCCGTGTTATCCCATCTTCCGCCGCTTCAACGAGATGTTCGCCGAGCAGGGCGGCGCCTTCGTCAGCTCCACTTACCTGTGGTTCGCTTCGGGCGGCACAGACCTGGGATATGAGTATGCTCTGAGTCGCCCGCTGGACAGCCTGGCCGAAGGGCTGCTCATCAGCGTGCGACACGCGATGGATAGCATGTTCTTCCAGGACCGAACGCTGATCGACATGGTCGATCCATACCGCATCGACGGCGTAGTCTATCATCCGATTAAGTCTTGCCGAACAGTTTCGACCGGGTTGGCCGACAATCGGCGCTCGCTCCTGGCAGCGTGTGACGTGGGCAGCCTGTTCATCGAGTCGGACATGATGGACAAGCGCGTCGTATCGGAAGCGCAGCTCAAGAATCGCATCGACGCGTTCTTCGAAGGACTGGCGACGCGGAAGCAGAGATAGCCTATCGCGTATCGCTTATGGCTTATCGCACCTTTTTTCCGATTTGCGATACGCGATAAGCGATAGGCGATGGGCAATACGCGATAGGCAGGAAGGGAGGATCGTTATGGCATACGCTGCTGGGGTCGATGTCGGATCGACGCAGACCAAGGCGATCATTCTTAATGAGAACCGCCAGATCGTCAGCCGCTCGCTGATCGATACGGGGGCGAACGTCGTGCTGGCTGCGGAGAATGCTTACGCCGAGGCGCTGAAGAACGGCGACATCCGCGAAGAAGAAGTACAGTACGTCGTCGGCACGGGCTACGGGCGCTACAAAGTGACCTTCGGCGACACGCAGATCACCGAAATCTCCTGCCATGGACGCGGCTCAGTGCACATGTTTCCCGGCACGCGCACCGTCGTCGACATGGGCGGCCAGGACACGAAGGCGATTCGCGTCAACGCGAGGGGCGAGATTATCGACTTCTGCATGAACGACAAGTGCGCGGCGGGCACGGGACGCTTCCTGGGCGCGGCAGCGACGGCGCTCGAGATTCCCCTGACTGAGCTAGGCCCGACGGCGCTGCGCGCCGACAAGCCGGTGAAGATCAGCACCACCTGCACGGTCTTCGCCGAGTCAGAGGTCATCTCCTGGCTAGGCAAGGGCAAGAAGATCGAAGACATCCTGCTCGGCGTGCATCAATCGATCGTGTCGCGCTCGCTGGGGCTGATGCGCCGCGTCGGCATCGAGTCTGAAGTGACGTTCACCGGCGGCGTGGCGCTGAACGTCGGCGTCGTGCACGTGCTCAACGAAGCGCTGGGCTTCCCGGTCAACGTCGGCGCAGAATCGCATTTCATGGGCGCAGTGGGAGCGGCCCTGTTCGCCATGGATCGCATCTTGAGCCGGCGCGTCCCGGCTGGAGCCGCCCGCGCCTGCGAAGTCCCCGACCAAAGGGAGTGGGGCAGCGCGAGCGCAGGCGTTCGCGTGGAGGAGGCGGCATGATTTACACAGCAGGCATCGACGTCGGCTCCACATACACGAAGGCCGTGGTTCTAAGCGAAGACGATCAGATCGTCGGACGCGGTCTGCTGAATACCGGCTTCAAGCTGGCCGAGGCCGGCGGCCGCGCCCTGTCGAAGGCGCTCGAGCAGGCCGGCCTGGCGCAGGATGACCTGGCTTACGTCGCCAGCACCGGCTATGGCCGTTTTCAAGTTCCCTTCCGCAACGTCAACGTCACCGACCTAACCGCCGCCGCGCACGGCACGCGCTTCTTCTTTCCCAGAACCCAGACAGTGCTGGACGTGGGTGGGCAGACGATGAAAGCCAGCCGGCTCGACGGGGCGGGAAAGGTGAAGTCATTCCGCCTCAACGACAAGTGCGCGGCCGGGACCGGCGCTTTCCTGGAGAAGACGGCGCGCTACATGGGGTTCACCACGGAGGAGATCGGTCCGCTCGTAGCCACGTCGAAAGAAGTTGTGCCCATCTCGGGCGTGTGCGCGGTCTTCGCCGAGTCAGAGGTCATCAATTGCCTCTCGCAAGGTTACGCGCCGGCGGACATCATGCACGGGGCGATCGTCTCGCTCGTCGACCGCTCAGTGCAGTTGATGAAACGCGTGCAGGTGGAGCCGGAGGTCACGCTGATCGGCGGCATCCTGCGCTTCGAGACGATGGCGGGCGTGGTGCGCGAGAAGCTGAAGATGGCCGTCAACGTGCCCGAGGGCGATCTGGTTCAGTTCACGTCGGCGCTGGGCGCGGCGCTGCTGGCCCGCCGGCGGCTCCACAAAGCCTGGCCTGAGCGAAGTCGAAGGCTCGGCGAGCAAGATGTGCCGGCCGAATCGGTCCTGGCGGCCTGACACGGCTGCATCCGGGCAAGGAGCCGCCGCGACATGACAGACGCCGACTACCGAATGGAGCTGAGCGACGAAGATGAATGTGTCATCGCGAAGTCCCCGACCCCGAGCAAAGCGAGGGGGAGCGGGGAAGAGCCTGTGCCGCGCTGGCCGGACTTCGAGCGGCCGCCCGATCCGAGGTTGGTCGCCGAGGGATGGGAGCGCCGTTTCATGGCCGACTCGCAGCGACTGAACGAATTCATGGACTTGTACACCTCGATGGGCTACGAAGTAAGGGCCGAGCCGGTTCGCCCGGAAGAGATCGGCCCGGAATGCGGCGACTGCCGGTTGGTACTGTGCCGGCTTTACTTCACCCTGTATACGCGCAAGTTGTAGCCAGTGCTCACGGTCAGGTTCACTCACTGCAAGATTACTGATTACTGATGACTGATTACTGATCACTGACTACTGGAAAGGGGGGATCTATCGGGGAACACTCACCGCCTGCCGGATTCGTCCCGTGTTCACGCCAGTAACCATAGAGGAGAGAATCATGAGCGACCAGTACAAATTCCTACTGACCGAAGAGGATATTCCCAAGGCTTGGTACAATATCCAGGCGGACCTTGGGTTCGATCTGCCACCGCTCCTGCATCCGCAGACCATGGAGCCGACCATCCTGCCGCCGCCACTCTTCTGCGCCGCGCTGAATGAGCAGGAGTTCAGCAGGGAACGCTGGATTGAGATCCCAGAACCGGTGCGCGAGATTTACAAGTTGTGGCGGCCTTCACCCCTCCATCGGGCGCGCCGTTGGGAGAAGGCTCTGGATACGCCGGCGCACATCTACTACAAGTACGAGGGCGTCAGCCCGCCGGGAAGCCACAAGCCCAATACTGCCGTGGCCCAGGCCTTCTATGCCAAGGAGGCCGGACTCAAGCGGCTGTCGACCGAGACCGGTGCCGGACAGTGGGGCAGCGCTTTGGCTTTTGCCTGCCAGCTCATCGGCCTGGATTGCAAGGTCTACATGGTGCGGGTGAGCTACCATCAAAAACCCTATCGTCGCGTACTGATGGAGAACTGGGGCGCTACCATCGTGCCGAGTCCTAGCCCAGAAACGCCCATGGGCCAGGCGTTCCTGGAACAGGACAAGGAGCATCCAGGATCGTTGGGCATTGCCATCAGCGAAGCGGTTTTCGACGCCGGCACCCATGACGACACGAACTACTCGCTGGGCAGTGTGCTCAACCACGTGTTGATGCACCAGACGGTGGTCGGTTTGGAGGCGATGAAGCAGCTCGAGATGGCGGGCGAGTACCCCGATATGGTGATCGGCTGCATCGGTGGCGGGAGCAATTTCTCCGGCTTCATGCTGCCCTTCGTCCGGGACAAGATCGTAGATGGGAAGAATACCCGCGTCATCGCCGTCGAGCCGACGGCCTGCCCCAGTCTGACCAAGGGGCTTTACGCGTTTGACTACGGCGATGCAGTCGGCGCGGCGCCTATCGCCAAGATGCACACCCTGGGGCATACGTTTGTCCCGGCGCCCATCCACGCCGGTGGTCTGCGGTATCACGGCATGGCGCCCATCGTTTGCGCTCTGTACGACCGGGGCGTCATCGAGGCCGCAGTGGTGCCCCAGCGAGCCGTCTTCGAGGCAGGCGTGAACTTCGCCATGTCCGAAGGGATTGTGCCTGCGCCAGAGTCCGCTCACGCGGTGAAAGTGGCCATGGATGAGGCGCTCAAGTGCAAGCAGTCCGGCGAGAAGAAGGTCATTGCCTTCAACCTGTCCGGCCACGGGCACTTCGACCTGGGCGCGTACGATGCCTACCACCAGAGTAAGCTCGAAGACTACGAGTACCCCGAGGAGAAAGTCAGGGAAGCGATGCAGCATCTGCCGAAGGTGCCGATGGCGGCGTAGTGGCCCCCCCACCCCCGACCCCTCCCCCGTGTCACGGGGGAGGGGATGGGGGAGGGGGACAGAGTGACGATGAGCGTTCAACTCCTTCTGGGCAACGATGCAATTGCGCTCGGCATGGTGCACAACGACTGCCGGGTTGTGACGGCCTACCCCGGCACGCCCAGCTCGGAGATCCTCGCCGGCGTCGTCAAATTCAAGAAGCAGTTGGACCGTTCGATCTACACCGAGTGGAGCGCTAGCGAGAAGGTCGCCTTTGAAGTTGCGCTTGCGGCGAGCTGGAGCGGGCTTAGAGCGGCGACGGCGATGAAGCAGGTCGGTCTTAACGTCGCCGCCGATTCACTGTTTAGCGCGGCGTACACCGGCGTCGTCGGCGGGTTCGTCGTCGTGTCCTGCGACGATCCGGGTCCTCACTCGTCGCAGACCGAGCAAGACTCGCGCCTCCTGGCGCTGACGGCCAAAGTGCCGGTACTCGATCCGTCTACGCCGGCCGAAGCGTTGGCGATGACACGGGCGGCTTTCGAGCTTTCGGAACGCCACCGCATGCCTGTCATGCTTCGCCCGACGACCCGCGTGTGCCACGCCGTGCAGAGCGTCGAGGTCAACGGCAGCCTGCCGCCGCTCGCGGACGGCAAGCTTGGTTTCAAGAAAGATCCTCAACGCTGGGCAGCGACGCCGGTCTTCCGGCTCAAGCTGCATCACGAGCTGAACGCCAAGCTGGAAGCCGTAGAACGCGAGTTTGAGGCATCTCCGTTCAATTACCAATCTCCAATTACTCATCTGCCGGAAATTAGTAATTGGAGAATTGGTAATTGGGGATTGGGGATTATCGCCAGCGGTGTCGCGTTTGCCACGGCGCAAGAGTGTCTTGCCGAACTCGGCGTCACAGTTCCCATCCTCAAAATCGGTACGCCGTTCCCGCTGCCGCGCAAACGGGTGACGGGGTTTATCGAGCAGTTTGAGCGCGTGCTAGTCCTGGAAGAGCCGGACGCCTGCATCGAGCTGCAGATTCCGGATCGGACGTGCGTGAGCGGGCGGTTGGATGGCACGGTGCCTAATGCAGGGGAGCTGGCGCCCGAAGTCGTCATGTCCGTCCTGGCGCAGGCGCTCGACCAGGCCGGTATCGCCGTGTCGCCGCCCTCTGCCGACGAGGCGTTGTCCACGCTCGTCCAGTCGCTCAAGCTCACGCCGCGCCGCCCGCGGCTGTGCCCCGGCTGCTCGCACCGATCGGCCTTCTTCACGATCAAGCAAACCTTCGGTCCGAATGCCATCTATCCCGGCGACATCGGCTGCTATACATTGGGGACGAACCTGCGCGTCGTGGACACCTGTGTGGATATGGGTGCATCGGTGACGATGGCGACGGGGTTTTATCACGCCTCGCGGCTGACCAGTGATAAGCGACCGATCGTCGCCACGATCGGCGATTCGACGTTCCTGCATTCGGGTATCGTGCCGCTGGCGAATGCCGTGCATACGAGTGCGCGTTTCGTCCTGGTGATTCTCGACAACCATACGACGGCGATGACCGGCGCGCAGCCCACGCCCGCGAGCGACTACACGGCCGACGGCGACATCGCGACCACGGTTCCGATCCCCGCTCTGGTCGAGGCGTGCGGGGTGAAGTTCGTCCGGGTTGCCGATCCCTACGATCACGAGCCGTTCGCGGCGCTGCTCAAGGAGGCCCACGCCTTCACGCAGGCGCCCGAAGGCGGCCCGGCCGTCATCATCGCAGATCGGCCCTGCATATTGTACGACCCGTCCCCGGTCCAGGCAGAGCCGATACCCGTCGTCATCACCGAGCAATGCGACGGCTGCCGCTACTGCGTCGAAGCATTCGAATGCCCCGCGCTCGTCCTGCGCGCTGATCGGTCGCGGGTGGATATCAACACCAGTGTGTGCGTGGACTGCGGCCAGTGCATCGACGCGTGCTACAAGGGATTCATTGTGCCGCAGGCGCCAGTAACCAGTTATCAGTAATCAGTAATCAGTGGTAACTGATGGCCGATGACTGACAACTGACGACTGATAACTGATAACTGATAACTGATAACTGCTCACTGATATGGCACTCAAGCTCATCATAGCGGGCATTGGCGGACAGGGGGTTGTTTACGCGACTAAGGTGTTGTCGCACGCGGCGCTGGCGCGCGGCGAGCGCGTAATGGCCTCGGAGAATCACGGCATGAGCCAGCGCGGCGGCAGCGTCATGGCGCACCTCAAGATTGGAGGGGACGAAGCGCCGCTCATCCGGCGTGGAACGGCGGATGCGCTGATCGGGTTCGACCGCGTCGAAACGATGCGAAACCTCACGTTCATCCGGCCGGGAGGAAGTGTATTCGTCAATACTGTGAATGCACTTGAGGCGGCGGCGACGGAACGCCTGAACGAGCTGGGCGTCGGCGTGTTCACTATCGACGCGGGCGCCTGCGCGAAGGAGCTCGGCGCGCCGGCGGCAGCAAACCTCATCGTGCTGGGCTTCGCTGCGGCGCACCAGCGCCTGGGTTTGAGTGTACAGGATCTAAAGGCGGCCGTGCGCGCGCTCGGCCCGGCGAAGGCGATCGAGGTGAATTTGAAGGCGTTGGAGATGGGTGCGGCGAAAGCGTGAAGCGTAAAGCGTAAAACGTAAAGCGTGAGGCGTGAAGCGATACGCGATAGGCGATAAGCGATATGCGATACGCCGTAGGCTATCAGCCATTCGCCATCAGCGATCATGAAGCCATTTGAGTATTTTGCTCCCAAGACGCTGGCAGAGGCGATCGAGACGCTTGCTCGATACGATGGTCAGGCGCGTGTCCTTGCCGGCGGCACGAATCTCGTCCTCAACATGAAGGAGGGCAACGATTCGCCGAGGGCCGTCGTCAACGTCAAGCGCATCCCGGAATTGCGCGGCCTGGAGTTCAATTCTCATCTGACGCTCGGCGCTCTGACGACTGCCGAAGAGATCCGATGCTCGCCTCTCATTCGCGAGCGCTTCCCGGCGTTGGCCCATGCCGCGTCGACGATGGCGTCGGTTCAGATTCGCAATCTCGCCACCGTCGGCGGCAACCTGTGCAACGCGGCGCCGTCCGCCGATCTCGCGCCGATCCTGATCGCGTTCGACGCGGTCGCATGCATCGCCGGTCCGGGAGGCGAGCGGCGCGTGCGGCTCGAGGCGTTCTTTACGGGGCCGGGCGCGACGGTTCTCTCTGCGGGGGAGTTGCTGGTCGCCGTCGAAGTCCCGCCTTGGGACGGCCCGGTGTGGTATCTCAAGCACGCGCCGCGCGCGTGGATGGATATCGCCGTCGTAGGCGTCGCGTGCGCACTACGGATGGATGGTGGCGTGTGCGTCGATGCGCGGGTCGTGTTGGGGGCTGTCGCGCCGACGCCGCTGCGCGCCCGCCGGGCAGAGAGCGAGCTGGTGGGCGGACCGCTTATATCCGAACGGATCGATCGCGCCGCGAAGATCGCCGCCGAAGAATCGAAGCCGATCGACGACGTGCGCGGATCGGCGTGGTATCGCCGGCAGATGGTCGAAGTGCTGACCCGGCGAGGATTGATGCAATTGATTACTGCTCAGTGAGCAGTGATCAGTAATCAGTAAGTGGTCATTCGTATGCCGAAACTTGTTCTCACGCTGACTGTCAACGGGGAACCGCGCGAGCTGCTCATCGATCCGCGCCGGACACTGCTGGACGTGCTGCGCAATCAGCTCGAGCTGCGCGGCACGCATCGGGGCTGCGATACCGGTAACTGCGGCGCGTGCACGGTGATCCTCGACGGCAGGCTCGTCACGTCCTGCATGGTGCTCGCCGCCGATTGCGACGGCGCCGAAGTGCTCACCGTCGAGGGCATATCGCCTGACGGCCAACTGCATCCTGTGCAGCGCGCGTTGGTGGAACAGGGCGGCATCCAATGCGGTTACTGCACGCCGGGAATGGTCGTGGCCTCGGTCGCGCTGCTGAACGCGAATCCGCATCCCACCGAGGAGGAAGTGCGGATGGGACTGGCCGGCAATCTGTGCCGCTGCACGGGTTACAAGAAGATTGTCGAAGCTGTGTTGGCTGTGGCGGGCGAAAGGAACTAAAGGGAGCCGAGGGAACTCAACCCCCGTTGTTCCTGAGTATCCCTCATTCCGGTGAAACGCATGGGTACAGCCATCGGTCAACGCCTTCCAAAGCTTGATGCGCCGGCTAAGGCAACCGGGCGCGCGGTATACGGGCACGACGTGCGCCTGCCGGGCATGCTGCACGGGCGCATCCTGTATGCGAAGTATCCTCACGCGCGGATTTTGGGCGTGGACGTCTCACAAGCGGCGAAGCTGGCAGGCGTGAAGGCGATCGTCACGGCGGCCGATAACCCGAAGACGAAGTTCGGCTACGGCAAGGACAACACGCCGCTCAAGGGGGACGTGGCGCGCAGCCTGCGCGACGAGATCGCGGCGGTCGCCGCGGTAGACGCCGATACCGCCGAAGAGGCCCTGGAATTGATCCGCGTCGAGTACGAGCCGCTGCCTGCGGTGTTCGACGCCGGATCGGCGTTGCAGGAAGGCGCGCCGCTCGTTCATCCGGAGCATGGCAGCAATCTGTTTCAGACTTACCACTATGCGCACGGCGATCCGGAACGGGGCGAGCGCGAGAGCGACGTCGTCGTGGAAGCGGACTACGACTTGCCGTATGTAGCGCACGCGGCGATGGAGACGAGCGTCGTCGTCGCCTCGTTCGACCTCGGCGGCCGGCTCACGCTGTACAGCACCACGCAGATTCCATTCTTGCTTCAGCGCGATCTCTCTGAAGCGCTCGGCATGGATGGCAGCGACATTCGCATCATCCAGACGGCGATCGGCGGCGCGTTCGGGCGCGGGCTGGACATTTACCCGTACGAGCCGATCGCCGCCCTGCTGGCGCGCCAGGCGGGCAAGCCGGTGCGCGTGGCGTTCTCGCGCCGCGAGGAGTTTCTTGCCGCGCCGATGCGCCAGCCGGCGAAGGTACACGTGCGCGCTGGCGTGAAACGCGATGGGTTGATCGCCTTCCGCGACGTCGACGCGCTGCTCGACATCGGCGCCTACGTGTCGTGGGGCAGCGTCACGCCGCTGGTGATGCTCGAGACGACAGCCTCGCTGTACCGCGTGCCGCACGTTCGATTCAAGGCCGACTGCGTGTACACCAATAACCCGATCACCGGCGCGGTGCGCGGCTACGGCAACCCGCAATCGACCTTCTTCGTCGAGACGATGATGGATCGCCTGGCCGAAGCGCTGGACATCGATCCGGTCGATTTCCGCATCCGTAATGCGAACCGCCCGAATGAAGAGACGCCCCAGGGCTTGAAGATCACGTCGTGTGGCTTGAAAGAATGCCTGGAGGCGGTGGCGGCAAAAGCCGATGTGGAGAGCATGGAAGCTGGAAGTTGGAAGTTGGAAGTTGGAGGGCGTGCCTCGGCCAGGAGTCGAGCCTCCAATCTCCAACCTCCAACCTCTAACCTCAAAAAAGGAATCGGCTTTGCGGCGACGCTCAACGTCGGCGGCGGGGCGCGCATCTATCGCAGCGACGGCTGCGGCGCGACGGTGAAGGTGGACGACTTCGGGCACGTCTCGTTGATTACCGGCAGCACCGAGATCGGGCAGGGATCGGAAACCGTGCTGGCGCAGATCGTCGCCGAGGTGTTAGGCGTAAAGGCTGAAGGCGTGACCGTCCTCAACAGCGACACCGACGTGAAGCCGTGGGACGTGGGCGTGCACGCCAGCCGGACGACGTTCATCGCGGGCAACGCGGCACACGTTGCGGCGATGCACGCGCGAGCGCAGATATTCGAGACGGCGGCGGAGATGCTGGGAGTCTCGCCGGAGCAGTTGGTAGCGCGTGATGGTATGGTAACTCTTGCAGCAGATGGAGAACCAAACTCCAAACTCCAAACGCCAAAGTCCAAAATCCAAAATCCGAAGTCGATCGAGTTGGGCAAGGTAGTCCGCGCGCGGCACTTCCGCGAGGGTGGGCAGATCGTCGTCGGCGAGGGGTGGTACGACCCGCCGACCCAGCTCGTCGACAAGGCCACTTACAAAGGCAATATTTCGGCGACGTACGGCTTCGGTGCGCAGATGGCCGAGGTGGAAGTGGACACCGAGACGGGACATGTGCGCGTGCTGCGGCTGGTATGCGCGAACGACGTGGGCCGCGCGATCAATCCGATGGCGGTCGAAGGGCAGATGGAAGGCGGCGCGCAGATGGGGCTGGGCTACGCGCTGTGCGAAGAGGTACAGGTTCAGGGCGGCCAGGTGCTCAATCCTAACTTCCACGATTACCGATTGTTCACCGCCGCCGATATGCCGCACATCGAGAGCATTATCATCGAAACGGACGATCCGCAAGGCCCGTTCGGCGCGAAAGGCGTCGGCGAGATGGGCGGCACGCCAACCGCCGCCGCGATTGCCAATGCGATCTTCGATGCGGTGGGCATCCGAATGACCACGCTGCCGATGACGCCGGAGCGAGTTCTCAAGGGACTGATGGAACTCGAGGAACTGAGGGAACTTTGAGTTCCGCGAGTTCCTTCAGTTCTTGCCGTTTTCTCGGAGAGCATCATGTCACAGCTTCATCTCAATCCTAACCTACTGAAGGTTCCGCTGTACATCGCCGGCAAGTCGATCGAAGAGGTGCAGGAAGAGCTCGACCTCGACGAGGTGACCAAGCTTGGCTCTAACGAGAACCCGCTCGGCCCGTCGCCGCTGGCGGTGAAAGCAGCGCAGGAATTGCTCGGCGAGGCGCACCGCTATCCGGGTTACTGGGAGACGGCGCTGCGTCGAAAGCTGGCGCCGACGATCGATCCGGCATTCACCGAGCACTCCATTCTCACCGGCAACGGCGGCTGCGACGTTCTACGCATGATCGCGCAGGCGTTCATGTTCCCGGGCGGCGAGACGATCACGGCGAGCGCGACATTCCCGATGTATGCGATCCTTACGACGATGTTCGGCGGGCGGACAATCGAGGTCCCCCTGACGCCGGACTATCACTTCGATCTGCCTGCGATCTTGCGCGCCGTGACGCCTGAGACGCGTCTGATCTTCCTGTGCACGCCGAACAATCCTACCGGCACGATCATCAAGCAGTGCGAAGCCGACGAATTTATGGCACGCGTGCCGGATCACGTCGTCGTCGTCGTCGACGAATCCTACGGCGACTTCGCGAGCGACCCGGATCACGTCGACAATGTGGAGTACATCAGGCAGGGCCGGAACGTCGTCGTCGTCCGCAGCTTCTCCAAGAAATCTGGGCTGGCGAATCTGCGTGTCGGGTTCGCGGTCGGCCGCCCCGAGATTATCGAGTATCTTCACCACGCGCAGTTGCCGTTCAATACCGGATCGATCCCGCTCGCCGCGGCGGCTGCCAGTTTAGACGATCACGATTATCAGCGGCGCAGCACGCAACTCGTCCGGGAAGAGCGCGAGTATTTGTACGCTGCTTTCGACGCGCTGGACTTGAGTTACGTTCGGAGCGAGGCCAACTTCGTGCTGATCGTCGATCCGCCGATCGACGCGAAAGCACTGGCCGACGCCGTCCTGCGGAAGGGCGTTATCATCCGCTGGGCGGGCAGCATGGGCATGCCGAATGCTGTGCGCGTGACGCTCGGCACGCGGGATCAAAATGAACGCTTCATCGCCGCGTTGAGCGCGGTGTTGCAGGAAGCCAAGGCGGTGGCATGAACTTTGTCAAACGGATCGAGCGGGTCGCTCTGGCGGTCGAGAATCTCGACGAAGCCCAGGCTTTCTATGAGACATGGTTCGGCGCGAAGTTCCATCCTGAGGAAACCATCGAGGACATGGGCATACGCTATCGCCCGTTCGAGATCGGCGAGAGCCGGATGGAGCTGCTGCAGGCGACGCGCGAGGATAGCCCGGTGGCGAAGTTCATCAGGCGGAACGGCGGGCCGGGCGTGCATCACCTTACCTACGAGGTCGACGACCTCGACGCGGCGATTGCCGAGCTTGAGCGACGCGGCGGACGGATCGCGTACCGGCACACGTACCAGCCCGGCGTGACATTCGAGGGCCATGCCTGGCGTGAAGCATTCATCCACCCGAAAGACGCGTTCGGCGTGCTGATTCATCTGGCCGAGAAGAAACCGGTTAAACTTCAAACTCCAAAGGATCAAACTCCAAATTCCAAAGAGGCGGTGGAGAGTGCAGAGATTTAACCAAACTCAGCATGCTTTCGGCATCTGTGAACTCGGCGGTGAATAGCAAACGAAAATGGATTTTCGACTCTCTGAAGAACAGGAACTGTTTCGCAAGTCTGTCCGCGATTTCGTCGAAAAGGAGGTCATCCCGGCCGCGCGCGAGATGGACGAGCGGAGTGAGTTTCCGATGGCGCTGTTCCGGCGCTGCGGCGAGCTTGGCTACTTTGGGCTGCGCTATCCGGAATCGGTCGACGGGATGGGCGCCGACTTCACCACGTTCTGCCTGATGGCCGAGGAGATCGCGCGCGGGTCGCTCGCGCTGGCGGCAGCGGTCTCGATGCAGAGCCTGATGGGGACAGACTTCGTGTATCGTTTCGGGACGGACGATCACAAGGCACGCCTGCTCGCGCCCGCGCTGCGCGGCGAGAAGATCGGCACGATCGCAATGACTGAGCCGGATTTCGGCTCGGACCTGGGCGGCATCACCACTCGAGCGATCCGAGATGGCAATGGCTGGGTGTTGAGCGGACGCAAGATGTGGATTACCTCTGCCACCGTCGCCGACTTCTTCACCGTCGCCGCCAAGACCGATCCCGACGCCGGGTTCAAGGGCATCGACATGTTCCTGGTCGAACGAGGCATGCCAGGGCTGTCGGTGGGCAAGCGGATCGAGAAGATGGGCGTGCGCGCGTCGGAGACATCCGAGTTGATTTTGGAGAGCGTGCGTGTGCCGCCCGAGAACCTGCTGGGCGAGCAGGGCACGGGCTTCAAGAACCTCAGCGCGATCCTGGGGGAGATACGCACGATGACCGGCGCGCTGTCGCTGGGGCTGGCGCAGGCCGCGCTCGACGCGTCGATTCGATACTCGCACGAGCGCGTGCAGTTCGGGAAGCCGATCGGCGCGTTTCAGGCGATTGCACACAAGATCGCCGAGATGGGCACGCACCTGGAGGCGGCGCGCGGATTGGTGTATCGCGCTGCATGGCACGTCGACACCGGCAAGCCGGACATGAAACTGGCGTCGATGGCGAAGCTGTTCGCGACCGAGATGGCGAACAAGGCCGCCGACGAATGCACGCGCATCTTCGGCAGTTACGGCTTCGCGATGGAGTACGACGCGCAGCGCTACTTCCGCGACGCGCGCTTCTTGCTCTATGGCGGGGGGACAAGCGAAATCTTGAGAGGCATTATCGCGAAGGAGCTGGGAGTTTGATGGGCAACTCGGGGAACTCAAGGAACTCAGGGAACTATTCGAGTTCCTTCAGTGCCCTCAGTTCCTTGAGTTCCTGAATTCAAAGGCCCCAGGGAGATTCTGAATGACATACAAGACTCGCGGCCTGACTTTCGATCAGTTCAATCTTGAGGACACGTTCGTCTCGCAGGCGCGCACCGTCACCGAGGCCGACGTCGTGAATTTCGCCGGGCTGTCGGGCGACTTCAATCCGCTGCATACCGACGAAGAATTCGGCAAGACCACGCCGTTCGGCGGACGCATCGCCCACGGCATGCTCGTCGCAGCCATGGCGACGGGCATGGCGAACTGGACGGGCGTGTTCGAAGGCACGACCATCGCGCTCATGGAGCAGGTGATCCAGTACAAGGGCGCGGTGAAGTTCGGCGATACGGTCCATCTCGAACTGAAAGTGGCCGAGAAGAAGGAAACCTCCAAGCCGGATCGCGGTGTGGTCGTCTTCGAGACGCGCGTGTGCAATCAAGAGGGCAAGGCCGTCATCGAAGGCAAGTGGACGCTGATGATGAAGCGATCTCAGTAAACAGTGACCAGTAACCAGTAATCAGTAATCAGTGACCAGTAACCAGTAATCAGTAGCCGCTGATCACTGTTCACTGACCACTGATCACTGATTACTGATGACTATTCCTTACGCACAAACTGGAGAGGACTGAAAGTCATGCGGCTCAAAGACAGAGTAGCACTCGTCACCGGCGGCGGGAGCGGCATCGGGCGGGCGACGGCGCTCCGCTTCGCTCGAGAAGGCGCATGTGTCGTGGTGTCGGACCTCGACGAGGCCGGGGTGAACGAGACGGCCCATCTCGTCGCCGAAGCGGGCGGCAAGGCCGTCGCCGTCGTCGGCAATGTGTCCGCGCGCGCCGACGCTCAGAAGATGGTCGACGCCGCCACGAGCCACTTCGGGCGGCTGGACATCCTCATTAACAACGCGGGCATCAACCGGGACGCGCTGGCCGTGCGCGTGAAGGACGGCGACGTGAAGATGATGTCCGAAGAACAGTGGGACTCGGTCATGGCTGTGAATCTCAAAGGCACCTTTCTGTGCGCGCAGGCGGCGAGTGTGTCGATGATGGCGCAGAAGTACGGGCGCGTCGTGAACACCTCGTCGATCGGCGCGCTCGGCAATGTGGGGCAGGCGAACTACTCGGCGTCGAAGGCAGGCGTGATCGGCCTGACGAAAACGCTGGCGCTGGAGTGGGCGCGGTTCAACATCACCGTCAATTGCGTCGCGCCGGGCGCGACGAAGACGCGCATGACGGCCGGCATCCCGGAGAACCTCATGGCCGGATTGATCGAGAAGATTCCATTCCGCCGTCTTGCCGAGCCTGAGGAAATCGCCGCGGCACATGTGTTCTTCGCCAGCGACGACGCGGGCTACGTCACCGGGCAGGTGCTGTTCGTCGACGGCGGAATCAGTGTCGGCGTGTAAGTGGGCCGATGGCTGATGGCATATGGCTTATCGCGTATCGCTTGCAGAGAAACGATAGGCGATACGCGATATGCGATAGGCGATACGCAGTTGTTGATGGAGAATGAAACAATGGAACTGAAGGGCAAAGTGGCGATTGTGACGGGCGGCAGCCTGGGCATCGGGCGCGCGATCGCGCTCGACCTGGCCGCCCATGGCGCGGATATTGCGATCAATTATCGGAAGCACACCGATGAAGCCAACCAGGTTGTGTGCGAGGCCGAGCGCATGGGGCGGCGCGGGCTGGCTGTGCAGGCCGACGTGGCGTCGTTCGGCGACGCGCTGCGGATGGTCGATGCCGTCCGCGAGAAGCTCGGCCGGCTGGACATCCTGGTGAACAACGCTGGCATCAATCGCGACGCCCTGGTGTGGAAGATGGACGAGACCCAGTGGGACGAAGTCATGGCCACCAATCTCAAGGGCTACTTCAACTACATTCACGCCGCTGCACCGATCTTCAAGGAGCAAGGCTCGGGCAAGATCGTCAACATCACCTCGATCAATGGACTGCGCGGCAAGTTCGGCCAGTCCAACTACTCGGCGGCCAAGGCCGGGATCATCGGATTGACCAAGGCCGTCGCGCGCGAGCTAGGCAAGTTCAATGTCAACGTCAACGCCGTCGCGCCGGGCTTGATCGAGACGGAGATGATGCGACAAGCGCCGCAGGACGTCAAGGACAGGGCGCTGGCCGAGATCGTGCTGGGCCGGCTGGGCGCGCCTGAAGAAGTCGCGCACGTCGTCACGTTCCTCTGCTCCGATCTCGCGCGGCATATCACGGGTGAAGTCGTCAAGGTGGATGGAGGGCAGTACATTTGAACTTCAAACTCCAAAACTCAAACTTCAAAATTCAAACTCCAAAGAGGCGAGAACATGCGTGAGGCAGTGATCGTAGAAGCCGTGCGGACGCCGATCGGGCGGCACGGCGGCGTGTTGAAGGACGTACGGCCGGACGATCTGGCTGCGCTGGTGATTGCGGAGGTCCTCAAGCGCTCGGGCGTCGATCCGGCTCTGGTCGAGGAAGTGTATTTCGGTTGCGCGAACCAGGCCGGCGAAGACAATCGGAACGTGGCGCGCATGGGCGTGCTGCTGGCCGGGCTTCCGGTGTCGGTGGCGGCGGTGACGTTCAATCGCTTGTGCGCCTCGGGACTGGCTGCTGTGAATGCCGCAGCGCGCGCGATCAAGGCCGGCGAGGGCGATGTGTACATTGCGGGCGGCGTCGAGAGCATGACACGCGCGCCGTACGCGATCCCCAAGACCAGCCCGGAGTGGGCCTTCGGCAATGTAACAGCCTGGGACACGACGATCGGCTGGCGCTTCCCGAACCAGAAACTCAAGGACCGGTATGGCAACGATTCGATGGGGGAGACGGCCGAGAATGTGCACGAGTTGACCAAGACCATTTCGCGCGAAGAGCAAGACCAATTCGCCTTGGCGTCGCATCAACGCGCGGTGGCGGCGATCGAGTCTGGCAAGTTCGCCGAAGAGATCGTGCCCGTTTCGATTCCGCAGCGGAAAGGCGATCCGATCGTAGTCAGCCGCGACGAGCATCCGCGTCCTGACACCTCGATGGAATCCCTGGGCAAGCTGCGGCCGGCGTTTCGCCAGGGCGGGACGGTGACGGCGGGCAACGCGAGCGGGATCAACGACGGCGCGGCGGCCGTGCTGCTGATGAGCGCGGAGAGGGCGCGCGAGCTGGGCAAGAAGCCGTTGGCTCGCATCGTGGCGAGTGCGGCGGCGGGCGTTGAGCCGCGCACGATGGGCCTCGGCCCGATCCCGGCCACGCGTAAGGCGCTGGCGCGCGCCGGGCTCAAGCTCGACGACATCGGGCTGATCGAGCTAAACGAAGCGTTTGCGGTTCAGGCGCTGGCCGTGATGAAGGAGCTTGGCTTCCGGCACGAGATCACCAACGTCAACGGCGGGGCGATCGCGCTGGGCCATCCGCTCGGCTGCTCCGGCGCGCGCATCGTGTGCACGCTGGTGCACGAGATGCAGCGCCGCGCCCCGAACGAGAAGCGACCTTACTACGGGCTGGCGACGCTGTGCGTGGGCGTGGGGCAGGGGGAGACGACGATCGTGGAGTGGGTGGGGGATTGACGCGTGATGCGTGATGCGTGAAACGTGAAGCGTAAAACGTGAAGCGTGAAGCGTAAAACGTGAAGGAGAGGGAGCTATGCAATTCCAGAATGCCTTCGTGCCCTACGGTGGCTACTGGTGCACGCCGTTCGTGAAGTGGCAGGGGAATTTCGCCAACCTGCATCCTTTGACGTTTGCCGCCGACGTCGCCAGGCGCGCGCTGGCGGAGCGGCAGATCGATCCCAAGGCTTTCGATGCGCTGTTCCTGGGCATGACTGTCCCGGCGAAGAACTCGTTTTACGGCGCACCGTGGGTGGCGGGAATGATCGGCGCCGAAGGCGTCACCGGCCCAACGTTCGGCCAGGCGTGCGCGACATCGGCGCGGGTGATCGGCAGCGCGGCTTTTGAGATCGAAGTAGGAAACGGAACACGCAACACAATCCTGTGTCTCACCGCCGATCGCACGTCGAACGGCCCGCACATGGTGTACCCCAACCCGACCAGTCCCGGCGGCAGGCCCGACGCCGAGGACTGGGTGTGGGACAACTTCAACTGCGATCCGTTCGCAGGCAACGCGATGATCGAGACAGCGGAGAACGTCGCGCGCGAAGAAGAGATCACGACCGAAGAGCAGCACGAGGTCGCGCTGATGCGCTACCGGCAATATCAAGACGCGCTGAACGACGCCGCCGCCTTCCACAGGCGCTACATGGTGACGCCGGTCGAAGTGAATCCTTCTGGCCGGAAAGTCCTCGCCACGGTCAAGGACGACGAGGGCGTCTTTCCGACCAGTGCCGAGGGACTGGCCAAACTCAGGCCGGTGCTGAAGGACGGCACGGTGACGTACGGCGCGCAGACCTATCCAGCGGACGGCAATGCCGGCATGATCGTCACGACGAAGGAACGGGCGGAGGAACTGAGTCAAAATCCAAAGGGTCAAAATCCAAAGATCAAAATCCAAATCCTCAGTTTCGCGCAGGGTCGCGCCAAGAAGGGTTTCATGCCGATGGCGAACCTGCCGGCGACCCGGCGCGCGCTGGAACTGGCCGGTATTGGCATCGCCGACGTGAAGGCGATCAAGACGCACAATCCCTTCGCCGTCAACGACGTTTATTTCGCGCGCGCGATGGGGGTGAAGAAAGAGGCGATGAACAACTATGGCTCATCGCTGGTGTGGGGACACCCGCAGGCACCGACCGGGATGCGCCTGATCATCGAGTTGATCGAGGAACTGGTCCTCCTCGGCGGCGGGCATGGGTTGTTCAGCGGCTGCGCGGCCGGCGATACGGCGGCGGCGGTGGTGGTGAAGGTCAGTGATCAGTAATTAGTAATCAGTAATCAGTAATTAGTGGCTCAGTCATCCGAAGTATCAACCGGTCACTGATAACTGGTCACTGATGACTGGTCACTGATAACTGGTCACTGAGGCAACATGACAAGACCGATTCGCATACTCATTGCCAAGCCCGGCCTCGACGGTCACGATCGCGGGGCGAAGGTGGTGGCGCTGGCGCTGCGCGACGCCGGCTTCGAAGTGATCTACACCGGCCTGCACCAGACCGTCGAGCAGATTGTAGAGGCAGCGCTGCAGGAAGACGTGGACGCAATCGGGCTGTCGATCCTGTCGGGCGCGCACCTGCCGATCGCGCGCAAGTTGATGGATCGATTACGCGCGACGAACGCCGAGGACGTGATCGTGCTCGTCGGCGGCAACATCCCGGAGCGTGACGTCGAGCCGCTGAAGGCGCTGGGCGTGGCGGGCGTATTCCCGACCGGGAGCAGCTTTAAGGCGATGGCAGCGTTCATCCGGGAGAGAGTCACAGCAAGCGAAGCTGTGTCACACGCGGGTCAATGATGATGTCGTCGGCTTCGAAATCCAGTTTGAGGCGCCACTTCTGCATGGTGGTCGCGCCGATAATGGCAAGTTCGGAGAGGCCGGGGATAAGCATGAATTCATCGGAGAAGCGATATTCGCCAATGTAGAAGTTCAATGCCACCCGCCGCGTGGCGGTGAGCGTTTCGCCGTCCTTCGCGGTGCCGAAGATCATCGGTTCGGGCACGATGGCGGGGTTTTCCAGTTGCTCGGCGAGTTCAGGCTGGATGACAGAGTAACTGGCGCCGCTATCGAAAATGACGGTTAGTTCTCGCTGCCCTTTTGATCCGGCCAGTCGGACGGTCTTCTGGATGATAGCCATTACTTTGCACTCGCTGATGATGCTGCCGGCATGGTTAGTGAACCGAACCGCCACCAATACAATTGTACCACAAACGGTGACCGATCTAGGAGACGGGCGTGCCCCAATTTCAGAACACAATATCAGTTGCCGATGTGACTAACGCCTTTTTGCTCATCGTTTGGCTGTTTCCCGGCATGATCCAGCCGATCGTTTATCAGAGCAGTCGGCGCAACACGTCTTCGATCACGCGAAGAAGAAAGCTGGCATCACCAAACCTGCCACCTTCCACACGTTGCGTCACTCCTTGCGACACACCTGCTTGAAGACGGCGTGGATATGCGCTATATTCAAGAACTGTTAGGATATGGCAGCATCAAGACGACCGAGCAATACACGCATATCACGCAAAAGGGGAAGGAGCGGATTAGGAGTCCGCTAGACAACATGCAACTATAGGAGGAGCAAATGAATGCCCCATAACAGCCGAAGGATCCCTGGCGAGAAAAAGCGTCGTGTTGGATATACGACACAAAGTTTGACGTGGAGCACCCCATAGCGGCGTGTTTCCCGCTATGAATGTGTCGTGGAGTGTAAGTTTCCAGACATTCCGTTCCAATCCAATCGTAGTCTCCAATCGCAAGTAGTGTAACTCTGTTAGGAATATCCATGGCATCACGAGCATTTGACCTCAACATCGAAGAAGTTCTAGAAAACTGGGAAGTTGAACACGCGATTCGAGAAGTCATCGCCAATGCTCTTGACGAGCAAATTCTTTCGAGAACCGCCGAGATTGAGATTACTAAAGGCAGGCAAGGCGATTGGCATATTCTAGATTTTGGACGCGGTCTCAGAATTGAGCATTTCACTCTGAACGAGAACCAAGAGAAACTGAACGCACCGTCGGGTGTCGTCGGTAAGTTTGGCGTGGGATTGAAAGACGCTCTCGCTACCTTCCATCGCAGAAACATTGGCGTCCTAGTTCGCTCTCCTCATGGTACATATCGCCTCAAGCAGGAACACAAGTACGGCTTTGACAATATCGTGACTTTACATGTCGAATTTGATGACACTCCAAACGATATGCGCGGCACAGAATTCGTTCTAAACGGCGTCACAGACGCGGACATGACGAAAGCCAAATCCCTGTTCCTGAAATTCTCTGGAGAAGAAATATTGGAGAGTAATGCGTATGGTCAGATACTGCGACGCAGGGGCGATACAGCCCGCGTGTATATCTTGGGGGTGTTTGCCAGTGAAGAACCTAACTTCCTGTTTTCGTACAACATCACAAGTCTGACAGACGCAATGAAGAAACGGCTCAACCGAGAACGGTTGAACGTGGGCAGAACAACTTACGCTGACAGAGTCAAAGCCATTCTCAAAAATGCCAAGAGCAAAGCCGTTGAATCACTACTGATTGAGCAGGTCGAAAAACGGTCAACTGGTGAACAATGCGACGAAATGGCGTGGATTGAGGTCAGCCAAATGGCTCTCAATCTCATGTATCAACAACGAAGGGTCGCGTATTTCACTGAAGAAGAAATCCAAACAAGACCCAACATTTTGGATAACGTGAGAGCAGACGGCTATCAAGTCATGGTAATTACTGACCAACAGAAAGCCAAGTTAGAAACCCAAGCCCTTGCAGGCGGTCTGCAAGTTCGCACAGTGGAGACGTACGTTCAGGAGTACAACGCGAGTTTCCAATACAAGTTCATTGACCCACGAAATCTAACAAAGGAGGAACGGAGAATCCTCGAATTCACTCCGAAGATTCTCGCGTTAGTTGGACTTGCTGGTAGCCGCGTCCCAGATATACGCATTTCCGAAACGATGAGAGTTACCGCCGATGATACCGACGGCGTGTGGGATTCTTCTATCCCAGCCATAGTTATCAAGCGTAGCAAACTTTCTTCTCTGCTCGGGTATGCGGCAACACTATTGCACGAACTTGGACATGCCACGACAGGCACGGTAGACGCGACGCGTGAGTTTGAGCATGTGCTAACGGACTATTTAGGCAAGACATCAATCGCGGCAATCAATCGTTAAGCCACAAACTGCGGAATGTCTGGAGCACACACTGACGAGTCAGGCAAATCGTTCGTCAAATTCACAGGATAGATGAGCCATGGCATCGCATACTGCAAAAAGCCTATTTGACCTGAACATCCAAAGTGCTAAGGACAGCATTGCCCTTTATGATGCTATCGCTAAACTGAAACCCCAAGAGATGAATATTGATTGGGTTCTCAGAGCAGCAGTCGTCTTTGCCGTATCGGCTCTAGACACCTATTTCCACGATAAGGTCAAATACAAGGTAGGGAAGTATGACCTTGGAAATCTTCCCCCTGCACTAGCGCGTTTTGAAATTCAAATCAGAGCATTGAGTTCGTGGGACCAAGCCAGACGAAAGGGAAATGTACTACGCAACTGGGTGACGGACGACCTAGCCACGCGACCTTTGCAGTCCCCAACCGCGATAGCTGAAGCACTCAAATTAGGTGGGATAGAGAATCTCTGGGACACAATCGAACCCGACAAGAACAAAAAGAACGTTTTGTTGAAGGAACTCAATCTGTTGATACAACGCAGAAACCAGATTTCCCACGAGGGGGATAGAATGACATCTCGCCGAAGTGGAAAAATACTGAGACGGATTGACCGTGCCCAGGTTGAGTCATGGATGACCTTCGTTGAGAGTCTGGTTCAGAGAGTCGAAAAAGCTTTTTCAGGTTAGTTCAGAGTTCAATCTTATGCTCACTGCTAGTAAGACTACCTGAGAATGTCTGGAGACACACGCACACCGACAACGGCGGGGTGGCTTGTGATTGGAAGGTACTTTCAATTCGTCCGCCGTTGCGGTGTGCTACGGCGTTCTGCGTCAAAAACAGTGAAGGGACAACACGAGGTTGCGGTGAGGCGCTAAACTATCACTGGCTTGGCGCGCATCGAGGCATTCACCAGGTTCGAGAGAAACTCACTGGCGCGAGGAAAGTATGTCAGACAAGTTTCGCGAAGTGATTTTGGAATCAGGCATCGCCGTTAGACCCGTGTACGGGCCGGAAGACCTGGAGGGGATCGACCCGGCGCGCGACATCGGCCAGCCGGGCGAGTTCCCGTTCACGCGCGGCATCCATCCGCTGATGTACCGCGCCCGCCCGTGGACGATGCGCCAGTACGCCGGCTTCGGCGCGCCGGCGGAGACAAACGAGCGCTTCAAGTTTCTGATCGCCAACGGGCAGAACGCGCTCAACGTCGCGTTTGACCTGCCGACGCAGATGGGGTTGGACTCCGACGATCCGCTGGCCGAAGGCGAAATCGGTCGGGTCGGGATGGCGGTCGATACGCTGGCCGATATGGAGGTGGCATTCGAGGGCATCCCGATCGACAAGATCAGCGTCTCGCTCACGATCAACGCCGTCGCCGCACCGATCATGGCGATGTACTTCGTCGTCGCCGAGCGGCACGGCCTCCCGCTCACCGACGTTCGCGGGACTGCGCAGAACGACATCCTCAAGGAATACATCGGGCGCGGCGCGTGGATTTTCCCGGTCGAGCCGGCCATCCGCCTGATCGGCGACACGATCGAGTTCTGCGCGCGGCATGCGCCGAAATATTACCCAGTCAGCGTGTGCGGCTATCACATTCGCGAATCGGGCGCGAACCCGGTGCAGGAGATCGCCTATGCCTACTGCATCGCCCGCGCTTACATTCGCGAAGGATTGAAGCGTGGACTGCACGTCGACGATTTCGCCGAGCGCATCTCGTTCAACTTCGACATCTTCGGCAACCTGTTCGAGCAGGTGGCGAAGTTCCGCGCCGCGCGGCGGCTGTGGGCGAAGCTGCTCCGGGACGAGTTCGGCGCGCAGAAGCCCGGCTCGATGCAGATGAAGATGATTGCGGGCGGCGGCGGCGGCGGGCTGACGATCGAGGAGCCGGAGAACAACATTGTGCGCGGGGCGTACTATGCGCTGATCTCGGCGCTGTCCGGCGCACAGACGATGGCGCTATGCTGCTACGACGAAGCCTACACGATTCCGACCGAAAAAGCGTCGCTGATTTCGCTGCGGACGATGCAGATTCTGGCTGAAGAGATGGGCCTGTGCGACACGGTCGATCCTTTGGCCGGCTCGTACTATGTCGAATGGCTGACGAACGAGATGGAGAGGCGCATCGTCGCCGAGATGCAGCGCGTCGACGACGAGATGGGCGGCATCGTGCGCGCGGTGAGCGAGGGCGCGGTGCAGCGCGAGGTGGCGCACCAGGCGCTGAATGTCGAGCAGGGTATTCAGCAAGGGACGATCCCCAAGATCGGCGTGAATCGCTATCGGTTGGAGGACGAGCAGCGTGACGTGCAATTGCACGAGTACCGGTCGGAACAGGCGCAGGAATCGATCCGGCGGACGAACGAGGTGCGCGCCAGCCGCGATGCGCAGGCGGTGGCAGCCGCGCTGGCGAAAGTGCGCGACGCGGCGTCGAGCGGTCAGAACGTGATGCCCGCGATGATGGACGCGGTGCGCGCGTACGCGACGCTGGGCGAGATCACCCAGACGTTGAAGCAGGTCTTCGGCGTGTTTCGAGAACCGGTGCGGCTGTAGACCCGGCATCCCCATGCCGGGAACCAGAGGGGCGAGGAAACCATCTATGGCGACGGGTGTCATGGCGCAGACCGGATCGCGCGCTGATGCGGCATGGCGCGTGCACAACTTCAACCCCGGCCCGGCCGTTTTGCCGCTGCCCGTGCTGGAGCAGGCGCGCGACGAGTTGCTCAACTATGACAGCAGCGGCATGTCGGTGCTGGAGATGAGCCATCGATCGCCGCAGTTCGAGGGCATCTTGGCTCGCGCGGAAGCCGATCTGCGCTCGCTGTTGAATATTCCCGACAACTACACCGTGTTGTTTCTGCAGGGTGGGGCGAGTTTGCAGTTTTCGATGGCGCCGATGAACCTGCGCGGGCCGGATCAGTCAGCCGACTACATCCTGACCGGCTCGTGGGCGAAGGCGGCGATCAAAGAAGCCGAGAAGGCGGGCCGCGTTCGCACGGCTGGCTCGACGGAGTCGAGCAGCTTCAATTACATTCCTTCTCCGGCCGAGCTCGATCTGGATCCGCGGGCGGCCTATCTTCACTTCACCGCGAACGAAACGATCCATGGCGTCGAGTGGGCGGACGAACCGGAGCCGCCGCCTGGCGTGCCGCTCGTGTGCGACGCTTCGTCGGATATCGCCAGCCGGCCGATCGACGTGTCGAAGTACGGGCTGATCTACGCGGGCGCGCAAAAGAACCTCGGGCCGGCAGGTGTGACGCTCGTCGTCATTCAAAACGACCTGCTGGATCGCGTCCCGTCGAAACTGGCAGTCATGCTCGATTACAAAGTGTTCGCCGAGAGCAAGTCGCTGCACAACACGCCGCCGTGCTTTTCCGTGTATCTGGTCGGGCTGGTGTTGCGCTGGCTGAAGGACATCGGCGGATTGGAGGCGATCGCTCGCCGCAACGAGGCGAAGGCCGGACTGGTTTACCAGGCGATCGATTCGAGCGGCGGCTTCTATCGCGGCCACGCGCAGCCCAACAGCCGCTCACGAATGAACGTGACGTTCCGCCTGCCGTCCGAAGACCTGGAGAAGAAATTTGCGAAACAAGCCGAGGCGGAGGGATTGGTTGGCCTCAAGGGACATCGCTCGGTGGGCGGGTTGCGCGCGTCGCTGTATAACGCTGTACCTATCGACGCCGCCAAGTCGCTCGTGGAGTTCATGGCCGAGTTTCAGCGAGTCAACGGATAGTCGTCAGTGATCAGTAATCAGTGACCAGTGATCAGTGACCACTAACCACTATCATTGGTCAATGACCATTGTTGTGTGGAGTCCACAATGACACGCAAAATACTGGTTTCTGATAGCCTATCCGAAGACGGCATCGCCGTGCTCAGGACGGCTGGCGAGGTCACGGTCAATCCGAAGATCACAGCGGATGAATTGCTGACCGCGCTGCCGGCGTATCATGCGCTCGTCGTCCGGTCGCGCACCAAGGTGACGGCCCGGGTCGTCGAGGCCGGGACGAATCTCAAGGTAATCGGGCGGGCCGGCGTCGGCGTGGACAACATCGACGTAGCGGCTGCCATCGCGCGCGGCGTTACCGTCGTCAACAGCCCGCTGGCCGCCTCGGTCGCCGTCGCCGAGCATACGTTGGGCCTGATGCTGGCGCTGGCGCGCCAGATCCCGGCCGCCGATGCCTCGATGAAGCAGGGCAAATGGGAAAAGAGCGCCTTCATGGGCAGCGAGCTTTCCGGTAAAACGCTGGGGCTGCTGGGAATTGGGCGCATCGGCGCCGAAGTCGCGAGGCGGGCGGAAGCGTTCGGAATGATGGTGCTGGCCTACGATCCGTATCTTACCACTGAGGAAATCCGCGCTCGCAGGGCCGTGCCTGCTGCGTTTGACAAAGTGATCGCCAAGTCTGACTACATCTCGCTGCACCTGCCGCTTACCGTGGAAACGCGTGGGCTAATCGGGCCAGAGCAGTTCGCCATGATGAAGCCGGGTGCGCGGTTAATCTGCGCGGCGCGTGGCGGCGTGGTCGACGAAGATGCGCTGCGCGCGGCGCTGGATTCCGGCATACTGGCCGGGGCGGCGCTCGACGTGTTCGCAGCGGAGCCGCCGCCGCCAGGGAGTATTGCAGCACATCCAAAGGTGATCGCTACGCCGCACATTGGCGCGCAGACGATAGAGGCTCAATCTTCCGCAGGGCTGATGACCGCCGAAGAGGTGTTGGCGGTGTTGAGGGGACAAGAGCCGCGTTGGAGGGTGACGAGCAATGAGTGAGCAGTTATCAGTAATCAGTTGTCAGTAATCAGTTATCGGTAATCAGTTATCAGTGATTAGTAACTACTGGTGACGGATGACTGATCACTGATCACTGTTCACTGATCACTATCTGTATTGATCCGTATGTCACTTTTTTCCGATCTGACCGTCCTATCTCTCGAGCAGGCGACGACACTGCCGTTTCTGACGCAGCGGCTGGCGCGCGAGGGCATGCGCGTGATTCGCCTCGAGCCGCCGGGGCGCGGCGATCCGAATCGCTACGTCGGGCGGGAGATCCTTGGCGAGCCGGGCATGGCGAGCTATTTCTTCGCCAACAACTGCGGCAAGCAGGCGATCACGCTGAACCTTGGAAAGCCGGAAGGCCGGGTCATCTTGCATAAGCTCATTGCGAAGTTGCCTGTCGACATCTTCGCCACAAACAATCGGCCATCGAGTTATGCCAAGCTCGGCATCGACTACGAGACTATCAAGACGATTCGACCGGAGACGATTTGGCTCGGCATCACGGGCTTCGGCCCGGACAGCGACGAAGCCGCTTACGATCCGGTTCTCCAGGCACGCGCCGGCTGGATGGAGCTGACCGGCGAGCCGGATGGCCCGCCGCTCGTGTTCGGCCTGCCGATGGTGGATCTGGGCGCGGCAGAGCACGCTTACGGCGCGCTGATGAAGGCGCTGTATCGCCGCGCAGTGACTCCTCTCTCCCGCGAAGCGGGGGAGGGGTTGGAGGTGGGGGCCGGCTCTCGCATCGACATCTCGATGTATCACTCGGCGCTGACCTGGATGGCCGGCCCGATCATGCTCACAGCGCTCGGCGAGCGAGTCACGCGGCGCGGCAACACGCACCAGTTTTTCGCTCCCGTTTCCGTCTACCCGACGCGCGATGGGTACGTCTACATTGCCGTCGGCAACGATCGGCAGTGGGAAGCGATCACGCAACTGCCCGGCTTCGAGGGCCTGTCATCACCGGAGTACCAGCGCAATGCGGGCCGCATCGCCGACGTCGAGCAGTTGAATCAACGGATGTCCGATTGCACTCGAGCGATGATGTCTGACGATCTGATCACGGCACTCAATCGCATCGGCGTCCCAGTTGCCAGGGTGAACACGTTGAGCGATGTGTTAGCGGAGCCGCTCGCGCGCGATTCGCTCCTGCGCGTTCGCGACGATCGAACCGAAACCGAGCTTGTTCTCGCTCCCGTCGCCGAAGTGAACGATGGGACAGCCGCAACACTCTCGTTCCCTCCGCGGCTCGGCGAGCACAATGAGACGATTTACAAGGAAGTGCTGGGCTACAGGTGTGAGCGCTTGGCGGTGCTGCGTGCCCAGGGAGTGATTTAGCGAATAGCAGATAGCAGATGGCGGATAGTTCGCGCTATCGGCTATCAGCCATCTGCCATCGGCAATCGGAGACTGGCATGCGACTCGGCATTGACATCGGCGGCACGTTCACCGATTTTGTTTTGCTCGACGATGCGACAGGTCAGATCACCACTTACAAGTGCCTGACCACGCCGCGCGATCCGTCGGATGCCATCGAGGAGGGCATTCGCGGACTGGCGAAGGAGGTTCCGGGCTATGTCGATGGGTTGGAGGAGATCATCCACGGCACGACGCTGGTCATCAACTGCATCATTGAGCGCAAAGGGGCGCACACTGGGCTGATCACGACGCAGGGCTTCCGTGACGTGCTCGAACTGGGGCGCGAAATCCGTTATGCTCCCTACGATGTCTTCGCCGAATTTCCTGAGCCGCTGGTGCCCCGCCGGCGGCGCTTGGAGGTGAACGAGCGCGTCCGCGCGGACGGGAGCGTGCTCAAGCCGCTCGACGACGAAGACGCGCGGCAGCAGGTGCGTTCTCTGAAAAGCATGGGCGTGGAGTCCGTCGCCATCTGCCTGCTCAACTCTTTCGAGAACCCTGCGCACGAGATCGCTCTCAAGCGCATCATCGCCGAGGAGTTTCCGTCGACCTCGATCTCCATCTCGTACGAGGTCTTGCCGCAAATTCGGGAATACGAGCGCACCAGCACCACCGTCGTTAACGCCTACGTCAAGCCGCTCACCGAAAAATACCTGAGACGGCTGTACGACCGGCTAGCCGCGCTGGGCTTTCACGGGCGGCTGTTCATCATGCTTTCCAGCGGCGGCGTCACTTCCGCCGAAACCGCCGCCGAGTTCCCCGTGCGCATCATCGAATCCGGGCCGACGGCGGCGGTCATCGCGGGCGAGTATTTCAGCCGTTTGTTCAAAAGCCCCGAGATGTTCTGCTTCGACATGGGCGGTACCACGGCCAAATCCTGTTTGATACAAAATGGTGTCGCCGGGGTTGTGCCCACGTTCGAGGTCGGACGCGTGCAGCGCTTCATGAAGGGCAGCGGCCTCACCATTCAGGTTCCGGTGGTGGATCTGATGGAGATCGGCGCGGGCGGCGGAAGCATCGCCCGCATGAGCCGGCGGGGCACGCTGCAGGTCGGGCCGGAGAGCGCGGGCGCCGAGCCGGGGCCGATCTGCTATGGGCGAGGCGGCGCCGAGCCGACCGTCACCGACGCCGATCTGCTGTTGGGCTACCTCGACGCGGACTACTTCCTTGGCGGCGCGATGAAGTTGGATGTTGAGGCCGCGCGGCGCGGCATCGAGGAACGGGTCGCGAAGCCGTTGGGCGTGTCGTTTCTTCAAGCCGTGTGGGGCATCCACGATTTGATCAACGAGACGATGGCCGCTGCCGCAAAGACGCACATCGCCGAGCGCGGCGGCAATCCGAAGGTCGTCACCGTCGCGGCGTTCGGCGGAGCAGGACCGGTTCATGCCTACGGCCTCGCGCGCAAACTGGGCGCACCGCGCGTGATCGTTCCGCCCAATGCCGGTGTGGGGTCGGCGCTGGGCTTCTTCACTGCGCCGCGTGCGTTCGATCTGGTGCGCAGCCACAAAGCGCCCGTGTTCACGGCGGATTTTGCGGAGATCGAGAGACTGTTCCGCGAGATGGAATCCGAGGGCGAGCGTACGCTGCAGACCTCACGGGTCTCCGAGACCCGTGAGGTCTCGATACACTTCTCGCGTTCGGTGGACGCCCGCTTCATCGGCCAGGGGTCCGAGACCAACCTGCCGATCCCCGAACACGATTTTACGACGCTCGAACCGGCGGAGGTGCGCCGCCGGTTCGACGAAGTTTACACGCGCCTCTATGGGCGCACGTACCCCGAGTCGCCGGTTGAGTTCGTCAACTTTCGCGTGCGCGCCAGTTTGCCGATGCGCCTGCTCGAATTGCCACGACTGCCCGATCGAAGTGGCCGCATTCAGGATGCGATCAAAGGCGAGCGGCGCGCGTTCTCCGGCCTCGCCCGCGACTTCATTCCCTTCACCGTGTACGACCGTTACAAGTTGTTCCCCGGCGCGGCCTTTCCCGGCCCGGCCATCGTCGAGGAACGCGAGTCAACGGTGGTCGTCGGCGAGGATGCGACGGTCACGGTGGATGAGTTTGGGTTCTTGTGGGTTGAGATGCCAGGTGATCCACGAAGGTACACGAAGGATCACGAAGGTATCTTAGCCTAAATTTCGCACCTGCTCCCGCCGGATGATCCATCCGGCGGCCGGGGGCGGCGGATGGATCACCCGAAGGGGCCGCGAGCGCCCTGATAAACTTGGCCACGGGTGCGGAAAACGGGCTTAGTCTGCCTTCGTGGAAGGATTTGAGTAATGCGGAAGTTCGACCCGGTCACGCTCGAAATCCTGTGGCGGCGCCTGATCTCGATTGTGGACGAGGCTGATGCGGCTGTAGCCCGCACGGCTTTTTCCAGCTTGCTCCGCGACGCGCATGACTACACTTGCATGTTCACCGACCGTCAGGGCCGCGAGCTGGCGCAGGGCACGTTCGCCACGCCGGGACAGTCGGGCGCGATGGCGCTGGGGGTTAAGAAACTGGTGCGACAGCTCCCCGCGGATTCCTTCCACCCGGGCGACGTGTACATCACCAACGACCCATGGGCGCTGGCCGGGCACTTGAACGACGTCTGTGTAATCAGCCCCGTTTTCCATCACGACTGCCTAACCGCGTTCACGGCCTGCGTCCTGCACCACTCCGACATCGGCGGGCGGGTGGCCTCGGATAACCACGACGTGTTCGAGGAAGGGTTGTTCATCCCACTGGTGAAACTCTACGATCGCGGCGTCCTGAACGAGGCCGTGCTCGAGATGATCCGGTGGAATGTGCGCACGCCAGAGCAGGTGATCGGCGACGTCCGCTCGCAGATTGCCGCCAATCATGTGTGCGCGGAGCAGGTGGGCCGGATGCTGGCGGAATACCATCTGGACGGGCTGGACGATTTGGCCGACGAGATCATCGCTCGCAGTGAGCAGAGCATCCGCGCCTCGATTGCCAAAGTCGCTCCCGGCATCTACCGTGTCGAGGGCGTGATCGAGCAAATGGAGGGCCGCGCCGATCTGGTCATCCAATGCGCGGTCGAGGTTGCCGGAAGCGACATCACGGTGGATTTGGCAGGTTCCTCGCCGCAAGTGGACTGGGGTGGGAACGTGGTCTACAACTTCACGTACGCATACGTCCACATGGCGATCAAGAGTATCTTCGATCCCGACATTCCGAACAACGACGGCAGCGCCGCGCCGATCCATTTGAAAGCGCCCGAAGGAACGGTCGTCAACTGCCGTTTCCCGGCGGCGGTCGCGGCGCGCATGCAGATCGGCCACTTTATGACCGAGATCATCTACCGCGCGCTGGCGCAGGCTTTACCGAACAGAGTGACCGCCGGAAGCGGCGGCACGCCGGCGACGATGCAAGTTTTCTACGGGCGGCGCCACAGCGGGCAACCATTTCATGCGGTATTGATTCGCGGCGGGGGCATGGGGGCCGGCGGCCTTCGCGATGGAGAAGGTTGTTTCATCTTCCCGGCCAACGGAGCCAACACGCCCGTGGAGATTCTCGAAAGTGATTCGCCGCTGATTGTGGAACGGCGCGAGCTATTGCCGGACTCGGGCGGGCCGGGCAGACAACGCGGCGGCCTCGGTCGTCGGGAGGTCTTCTGTGTACCGAACGACGAGCGCGCGCCTCAAGCGCCCGTGAACCTCGGCATCCAATCCGGGCGCTTCCGCCTGCCACCGGATGGCCTGTTCGGCGGCCAGCCGGGGGCGAGAGCACGATTCCTCGTCAACGGCCAGCCCGGCAACCCATACGGCCTGACGCGCCTCCGGCCGGGCGATGTCGTGATCATGGACGCGGCAGGAGGCGGTGGCTACGGCGATCCGAGGGAGCGCGATCGCGCATCGCTGCTGCGTGATGTGCGAGATGGCAAGGTCTCGCGCGAGAGCGCGCTGCAAGACTACGGCGTTGAAGTGACGGACGCGATGTTGGACGCACTACGCAATACGTGATATGGATGCGTATTTCGTGTTGCGTACTGCGTAGCGAGAACGCGATGACAGAGCTATTCAAGTTCTTTACTCCGGTGCGGGTGCGGTTCAACGAGACGGACTTGCAGGGTCACGTCAACTTCGGCCACTATCTGTTTTACTTCGACATCGGCGTGACGGATTACCTGCGAGCGATCGGCTATTCCTACGAGCGGATGTCCGCCGAAGGCGTCGACATGGTGTACGCTGAGTCTCGGTCGCGCTACCTGTCGCCGGCTTATTTCGACGAGACGCTGAATATCCATACGCGCATCGGGCGCATCGGCAATTCGAGCATGCGTTTCGACTTTCAGGTGATCGAAGCAAGTAGTGGCCGCCGCGTGGCCGAGGGGGAGATTACCGTCGTGATGATCGAGCGCGACACGAGCAAGAAGATGCGTGTGCCTGAAGCCCTGCGCGAGGCCATCGCTCGATACGAAGAAGTCAAGCCTGAAGTGACGACTTCAGGCGTCAGGCAAGACGACTGACGTCGTCACTACGAAGGATTTTGGGGGATAAGATGAAAGCAGCCATCTTTCACGGAGCGCACCAGCCGCTCACCATCGAGGACATTCCGACGCCCGAGCCGAAGGCGGGCGAGATTCTGGTGAAGGTGGCCGGATGCGGCGTATGCCATACCGACCTTCACTATATTGACCACGACGTGCCGACGTTCAAAAAGCCGCCGCTGGTGCTGGGGCACGAGACTTCCGGTACGGTGGCGGCAGTTGGCCCCCCCTTGGATTCCCCCCCGTCAACGACGGGGGGGAGCAAGGGGGGGTGGAAGGAAGGCGATCGCTTGCTGCTGCCTGCCGTGTACGGGTGCGGCCATTGCCGTATGTGCCGCACGGGGCGCGAGAACATCTGCGACAACATGGTGATGTTCGGCAGCCACGTGGACGGTGCTTACGCCGAGTACATCGTCTCGCCGGCCAAGGATGCCATCCCGCTGCCACCGGAGATTCCGCTCGTCGAGGGCGCGATCATTGCCGACGCGACGACGACGCCCTTTCACGCCGTCGTCAATCGCGGGCGCGTTCAACCCGGCGACGCCGTCGTCGTCATTGGATGCGGCGGCATCGGCTTGAACTGCGTGCAGATTGCGGCGGCGGTCGGCGGGCAGGTGATCGCGGTGGACATCGCCGACCACAAGCTGGAGTGGGCGCGCAAGCTGGGCGCAAAGGCGACGGTCAATCCCAAGGCCGTCGAGAGGCTGGACAAGGAACTGCGCAAACTGACGGGCGGCGGCGCGGACATCGCGTTCGAGTGCATCGGCAACCCTATCACGCAGGAGCAAGCGTTTAACTCGGTGCGCGCCGGCGGGCGGTTCGTCGTCGTCGGCTCGTCGGACAAGCCGATGACGCTCAACACCGGAAAGGTCATGTTCCGTGAGATTGAGATCATCGGCTCGCTCGGCTGTCGCGCCGTGGACTATCCGCGCGTGCTCGAATTGGCGCGGCAGGGAAAGATCAGGGTAGCCGAGCTGGTGACGGCGAAATTCCGGCTCGATCAGATCAACGATGCGCTCGACACGCTGCGGCGCGGCGAGGGGATTCGATCGGTCATCGTGCCTTAGAGACAGTTATTAGTAATCAGTAATCAGTGATCAGTAATCAGTGATCAGTATGTCAGTGAACAGTGACCACTGACGACGGATGACTGACGACTGATGACTGATGATTGATCACTGTTTACTGATCACTGACACAGGGGTTCGCCTTGCTCATTGACTTTCACATTCTC